>VOFI01001588.1_pt1 | contig 71159 bp, 56 predicted proteins | sample 5384131 | NCBI WGS metagenome assembly VOFI01 (sample SAMN12384728, study PRJNA508395) | human gut metagenome | isolation source: healthy gut H | host: Homo sapiens
AGGGAAATGGTGGATTGATTGCAGTGGACAAGAAAGGTAATTTTGCCATGCCGTTTAATAGCGGAGGCATGTTCCGTGGCTACTTGTATAAGGAAAAAGGAACAGGCAAAATTTCTAAAGCAGTGGGCATAGGGAAGAAGATGAAAACTTTATAATTTTAGTTCCTGTTTGAATTTTCCTCCCACCTGCAACAGAGTTTTGCAAAACTGCTACCACTACTACCATCCTCTTTCGTAAACACCCATGAACAGGGCGTTTCAAAGGTGGTGGTAGCAGCATGAAAAAACATCTGCTACCACCACTTTTTATCTGTTATATAAGTAACCGGTATCAACCTTACACTACCATTCAATCCCGATGGCAATGGCTGCCAATCAGTATAAGGTATCGGTTTGTATTGCAGATTCACCACATTGATTTCATTGAAGATACGCCATTTCTCACCCCGACGATCCATATCCGCAATGCGGTTGGCAGGCAGATTGGTCACTTCTATTTCTATCTTGTTATCTCCCGGTTTCAGCCATTTGCCTACTTTCAACTGATAAGGTACGGCCCATGCCGTTCCGGCATCTTGTCCGTTGATGCGCACACGGGCACTTTCCCGCACATCACCCAAATCCAGTATCCAGTCATCGGCGGGAATATGGGGAACAGTGATGATATTGGTATATACCCCGTCGCCATGGTGATCGGAGCGTTGGGGTGAGCAATTTCAGTCCACGAAGACGGAGTGTCGATATCAAATGTACCTTCTATCTGGGGAGTGCTTTTTGCAAAATGAAGTTTCCAGCCGTGATCAAGGCTGAGGCTGACAGGTTGTTCTTGAACGTATTTCCATTCGGCAACGTCTGTCAGGGCATGGTTGAAAGTTTGCAGGATGACACTTTCGCCGGAATGCAGTTGGAGGTGTACTTGGGTTTTGCCTTCTTGCTTGCGGGTTTGTGCTTTCCCTTTTTCTCCCGTCATCGGATTGAACAGCATGACACTTTCTGCGGGAACGGCTAAGGTTATCCAGTCGTTTACTCCTTTTTCCTGCAATGAGGAGATGAAATAATGATGTCCATCGGCATGGGAGCGGCGGATACATTGTAAGCCATACCGCGTTTTCATCTCTTCGGGAACAACACCGCTTTTTTCCAAGGCAGATTGATAGTTGTTTCCTGTAATGATGATCCCTTTTTGATAAGGAGTTGCCACCGTCTCATCGAAAGAAGCAATTTCCGGAAATTGCTTTTGTAATTGCGCAAAGCCTTTCCGGCGTGCTTCCAGTTTTCCATAACCGGGTACATCCTGCGGATAGTTTTCGGTAAAGATGATAGTAGCTCCGGCTTGTGCCAGCTTTAGTAAATGGCCGAGTACCTCGGACGGCATTAGTTTTACAGCAGGAATGATGATGGCCTTATAGGAAGTTCCTCCTTTGGTCAGTAATTTGCCATTTACGCAACGGGTGCTTTTCACAAAGTTGTCAGAGATATAATCCATGTCATAGCCGCAATTGCTGATGGTATGAACGGTCTCTATAAACTTGGGAGCACGTTTTGCCATATCATGGATGCTGAACAGCAAAAGACGGCCCGGCTGTTCCTGCCACATATCATATACAGGCAGATAAACAAGAAAATCATTGTCCGGTTTCCCCATTTGCAGGAAAGACTGGCAACGGGTGATATATTCAAAGAAAGCAGGAGCATCCTGCCAAATGTTATTGGTAGGAGACATGTCAATAGAGGCATAGAACTTCCATCCCGGCCATTTGGCTTCTTTGGGACTGTAGGGAGTTCCGTGGAAAAACATGTGGTTTACACCTGATACGAACATCAAATCCATATCCGGTTTGCACTGGGAAAGTGAGGTACGGAAATGTTCTGTCAGCCAGGTGAATGTTTCGGATGAGGTGTAGGGCTTTCCGGCGATATGAGCGGCGGAAGAAGCATATTTCAGCATGGAAAGGTCGGAGTCATTCTTACGTGTCAGGGAATCTTGACGCAATCCTTTAATATGGAATTGCGACAGGCCGAACCCTTCGCATTCGGGAATGTCCACGGAGGCATAGGTATCTATCAGATTGGCAGGGGAACCATGTGCCTGGTTACGGGTGATGCTGCCGTGACCGTGTGCCCAGTTAGTCCATTGGGTACTGAAATTCTCAATCAATAAATCGGAGATGGTTTCGCGATAGTCACTGACTATGCGGGCGGTGGTTTCATTACGGTCCTGAGCTATAAATTCAGGGAAGTGTTCTTCCAGTTTATAGCCGCGACGGCGGGCGAATTGTTCCAGAAAATCAGGAGTCCAGTCAGCACCATATACTTCGTAAGAGTCATTGAAAAAAGTATGTGGAAAATTGGTCTTGTTTTCTTTAAAGGCTTTGTCAAAGTTGGCAAAATAGCGTTTTACGGCTCCTTTGTCCAGGTGGTTCATCACATAGCCTTCTCCACCGGGAGCGGCACGTTTCACTTTTTGGAAAGTCTTGCCTATATATAAGGTGATGATATTCCAATGTCCTGCCGGAGCTTTCCATTGTAATTGTCCGTTCTTCGCTTTGGAAGTGAGGTTAAGACATTGCTTATTGTCCGCATTATAGGCCATAACCCGGCTTAAAGTGGCTACAGGGCGTTGTTTTTCTTCTTCTACTTTCAAATCTAGCGTAATTTCTTTTCCACCCTCTACTTGATAGGATTGAAAAATAGCTTTGGTAGCAGCATCTGTCATACTCACGTGAGGACCGCCGAAGGGCCATCCGGTACCGGTGTTCATATCTACTTCAATACCGATACGTTTTCCTTCAGCTTCAGTATGTTGCAACATATTCATCCATTGCGGGCTGAGGAAAGGAAGGTTATTCTTATCGTTGCCTTGAACACCATAAATAGGAGTGATTTCAACACCTCCCAGTCCGGCTTTGGCATATTCTTCCAGATTGTAGGTCAGATTGGTTGCATCGACAGCACTTCCCAACCACCACCAGCGGGTGGCGGGGCGGGCTTCGGGTCGCACTGCCGGCCATTCTTGTGCGTAAAGGCTGCTTCCGGCCAGCAACAGGCTGAACAATAAATATTTTCTCTTCATTCTATTTTGTTTTTTATTAGTTGGCTGTATTGAACTCTTTTCCATCCACTGTGATGTTCCTGTATCTGATATCACTGGCATCATCCGTGACAAACAAGGGACGTCCGTCCGCTTTCTCGTAATGGAAGTTTACATTGTCCAAGGTGATGTTGCGTACGTGGCGGATGTAGAAACCTTTGGCGGGAATCGTTCCGAACATCCACGGTTCAGGATATACTTTCTCTTGTTCGGGAGGAGTCAGAAGTCCGTCGGCTTCTGTATATCCTCCTTGGTGATAGATATGAATATCGCTCAGTGTCACATCTTCAATAAGGGCTCCCGGTATTCCGCTGATAATGGAGGAGTAGCGCGAGTCGGCATTAAATACATTGACGTGGCTGATGAGGATGCGTTTCATTGTGCCCACGGGTGTTCCTTGCGGGCTGCGCATCCGGGCTCCTAACCGCAGGAAGATAGGGGCGTTGACAATATCGCGCATCGTGATGTTACTGATGACGATATCTTCCAGTTTGCCACCGTCCACTGTTTCCAGGGCAAGTCCGCGACAACGCTCGAAAATGCAGTTGGTGATGGATATGTTTTTGAAACCACCGCTGGATTCTGTCCCTAGTTTGATACGCCCGGTTACAAATCCGTGGTCCGGCGCCTGGGGCTCGTCCCTTTGCCAAGTGCAATCCAATACACTGCCACGGTCGTATCCGCTGACGAAACAATCGGAGATGGTTACATTTTCCGTATCCTTGAAATAGCCTAATCCGTAGGACGCTTTAAGCACGATAGCATCATCCCAGGGAGCGTTGACTGTACAATGACTGATGCGGACATTTTTGCAGCAGTCTATGTCAAAACCGTCCCGGTTGGTATCTACTTTCACGTTCAGAATACTCAGATTGTCTACTCCTGTAGCCAGCAGGCCGAAATGACCGCAATGCAACAAAGAGAAGTCTTTCAATGTCACGTTCTTGCAGAGTTTCAAGCTGATGGCTTTATTGCCTACACCGAGCAGACGGCTTTCCTCACGGGTGAGTCCTTTGCCATAAATCAGTCCCGGTCCGCTGATGGTGATGTCTTCCAGACCGATTCCCCAGATAAGTGAGTTCTTCCAATGACTGTGTCCGAAATCCTGGAATTGGGTGTGTTCATTCGGTTCTGCCGGGTCATAGCCTTCCGTTGCTGATGGAAAGGCGCCGACAATCCGTGCTCCTTGTTCTATATACAGATGTATATGGCTGGCCAAACGTATGGAATAGCACGCGTATTCTCCCGCAGGGAAATAAACGGTTCCTCCCCCCTGGGAGGCAGCTTCCTCAATGGCCCGGTTTATGGCGGGGGTGTCAATGGTAGTACCGTCGGCTTTCGCTCCGTAATCTTTTACATTATAGATCTTTGCCTGTGCTGTCCATGTGCTGAGGCATAAAAGGAAGAGTATGAGTTGTTTCATGGTCTGTCTTTGCTTTTACTGAATGGGCATTAGTTTGAATTTACGTAAATAAGATGCATTGCCATACATGGTATGCTCATCGGATAAATTCCAGAATCCGTCTTTAGAGGCAGGGTGGGCATCCCAGTCAATCACCGCCCAGCATAGTCCGATTTCATTTCCTTCCTTTAATAAAGTAGGGCGAGATAGTTCGGGACCGTCGGCATCCGCATGGTCAAAGGGGGTGATATAGAATTCCAATACCAGCTTACCCGCTTCTCCCTCCTTGAAAGAGTACTGATAGGCATAATCAGCGTATGGCTTTTGTTTCAGCCATACCTGAGGACCCCATAACATACACCAGTCATTGCCGTGAGCCGGGGTGAAGATGTGATAGTTCTGGGCATGGCATCCGTGAAATTTGAACCAAGCCTGCCACACATCTTTGGGAGCTGTGGGATGAAAACGGTCGATGAACGGCCCCCCTGAACAATCGCCATCCACCACTACTTCAAAAATATCCGTGTTCAAGGAGTTCTCACTGAACCGCCAATAATTATCGTATGCTTCATATAGAAAATACAACTTCTGAGTTTCTGCACACCAACCTACCTTGACACTGACTTTCAATGTGGTAGTGTCCGGCTGTGCATGTTTTCCCTCGTCTTCCTTTAAAGCTGCTTCCGTTATCTTATAATCAGCCGGTACGCAATCCCAGTCGTGGGTATTGCCATCTATGGCAGGAACCTTATCTGCCGGAAACTGGTACACCTTGAATTCCTGTGCCTGGGCGGACAGGCATAGGAAAAGGAAGAACAGGTATGGATACAATCGTTTCATTTTGATCGGGTTTTATGTTCTTTTCCGAATAGTCCGGGTAGCATGAAATAATTATAATCGCCTCGTTGGTAGAAACAAAAGTAGAGCTTTTCTTGCGGTTTCCACGGGCATAGGGCAGAGATGACGGGGGCATCTGTCTTTTTACCGGAGTTGAATAAAGCAAGCGGGGATGCTTGTTTATGTCCGTCGGACAGACGAATTTCGGAACCGATGGGAGATACCCCATGAACCGTTCTCAGTTTCATGCTTTCACCATAATAGGTGGTAAAAGCGTTTCCTTCTATACTGAATACATTATGGAAGCAGGAGGCTACCGGAATACTGTTGTCTGTTACGGCAGAGTCGTCTGCACCGTCGCATGCACCGAAAGCCCAGCAAAGTTTGAACTCTTCGGGTAATCGCTCACCCGAAACCTCCATGATAAAACCATTACTATCTGTCAATGGACATACAATCAGCTTTATTTCACCTTCTTTCCATAATTTATCTTTAATGGTATAAGCCTGTCCCTTTTTCTTGACACTGCATTGGTCCAGCCAGCAACTTTCATTGCCGCAAACCACTCCCAGACGGAAAGTTCCCGCACCTTTGGATAAACGGAAGGGAAGAGTCTGGGCGTTGTTGCCAAAGACAGACAACAGCATACAGAGAAAGAACGGAAGTAGCCGCCGGCTATAATTCCATGTTGTTTTCATAGCTGATATCGATTTGTGCGTTCTTATTGTTTTTTTCTTCCACACGACTGCCGTCTTCTACTTGTAACCGGACATCTTCCAGGTGGAAGTCTTCGGTAAAGATAATGCTTCCTGCTTTATTTACCTTGGCTTTTATGCCGGAAATATGGAAATTCTGCAAAGGCAGTTTCTCATTCCAGCCGGCAGCGGTGATAAAGGTTTGCACATTAGTAGCTTTTACATCGCTGAGCCATACATTACGGAAATGCGGATACCCTTTTTCTTTAGGTGTGACAGGAGTCAGCATAACCTTCCAATGTTCGGGAATTTCCTTACCTTCATATTCAGCCGGCAAAGTAGAATAACTATAGCTGGGGTTCCAGTTTAGGTCCGCTGCCAGTACATGGCGGACATGGTCTGCTGTCACTTGGGTCATGTAGATATTTTCTACGGTTCCGCCGCGGTTCATGGCAGATTTCAGACGGAGGGTGGAAGAGGTTCCGTATGCTTGGAGGTTATAGCCCAATACATTTCGGATGCAGCCTGAAGTTTCGCTGCCGCAGGTAATCAGTCCCGCACCTTTACGTGCAATGCATCCACGAACAATGATATTTTCTGTGGGGCGGTTTACGCGCAGACCGTCGGCATCCCTTCCGGCTTTCAGGCAGATATTGTCATCGTTGCAATCTACTTCGCAGTTTTCAATCAGGATATTGGTGCTGGAATCAATGTCAATACCATCCGTACTGGGACCATGCCCCCCTACGTTATTATTGATTTTCAGTCCGTTCAAGGTACATTGGTCGGAATACAGCACCTGGCAACCCCAAAATCCGGTACGCATCAAGGTAAAGTCTTTCAGTGTTATCTGGCGGCTGTTCGAGATGAGCATACCTCTTACGCGTTTGCAGTCGTAGTCCACAATCCACCGCAGTTTGCGTTTCTCGTAATCCTTCCGCATGGTCCAATATTTATCCCAGAATATTTTTCCACGACAATCCAACGTACCTGCTCCGCTGATAGCTGCGTTTTCCGCATCCAGAATATTGATGACTGCCGAGGGCCATACCATTTCGATACCTGCCACGCGGGAGCGCATTTCGGGGTATAAATCAATATTCTCACTGGCTATCAGCGTCGTACCTTGGTTGAGGTGGAGGTTTACATTACTTTTCAGGTAGATGGCACCAATCCGGTAGTATCCCGGGGCTACTTCCACTGTTCCCCCTCCGGAACGGTGGCATTCGTCAATGGCTTTCTGCAGGGCGGCAGTGCTTAACCGGGTGCTGTCATTTTTCAATCCGTAATCGGCTGCTTGGAATATTTTTTCCCTTCGGATAGGTTTTGGCTCCCTACTTGGGCAGTCCACGAAAGGTCAGGAGTTCCCATCCCTTCTCCCCATTGGAATCCGGGGGGGGATTGGGCATTGGTAAAAGAGGGTACCTAAGGTAAATGATAGGGTTAATAATAATGTTTTGTTGTTCATTTGTTCCTACTTTTAAATTAATTGCCGTCCGGCTTTTCAATTTCTGTAAACGGGCTGTCATTCCATTTGAAACTGTCCAAAAGCATCCGGATGTGCAGGTTGTAACCGGAATAGTCGCTGCGCAAATAGTTAGCGATAGGTAATCCCGCTTTCTTTATCCCTTCAATGATACATTTGGAGATTTGATAAGCTCCGTAAGGATTGAAGTGGGTATTATCTGCCAATACCCTGTTTTTGTCCCGGATAGGTTCCGGCAGGATAATGTACGAATGCCTTTTTGGAAGGTTCCACCCCCATTGCTTCATAGAGGGTACGGGTCATTTCGTTGAGATCGATCAAAGGAACGTTTTCTTTGGCAGCCAACCAGCGCATTGCTTCGGGATAATCTTCGTGAGTATCTCTGATTTTCCCGTTTTCATCGAAACTGCGGCGTTGTGTCGGGGTTACCAGTACAGGATAGGCTCCTCGTGCCCTTGCCTCATCAATGAATGTTTTCAAGCTGGTCATAAATGAATAATAAGCTCCTTTACCGGGACCTTTTTGCTTTTGGTCGTTGTGACCGAATTCCATAAAAATATAATCTCCGGGTTTCATTTGTGTCAATGCCTTTTTCAGTCGTCCTGCACCGATAAAAGTATTGGCGCTTTCGCCGGATTCTGCATAATTGGCAAAACAAATGCTGTCATTGAAGAAGCGGGGAATCATTTGTCCCCCAGCTTGCCCAAGGTTCATTGTCCTGGTCTACTACCGTGGAGTTACCGCATAGGAATACGGTGGGTACATTATTTATTTTCTCAATAATCAGTTCGGACAATTGGGGTGCATCCCCGTTGAATTCAAAGTTAGTTTGTCATCCCAGTTCAATTTTTGGCGTTCACGCGGTTTGATGCGCACATTTTCTTTTTTCCGAAATATGTGTGTTGCGCTTGTTGATCACGAATGTACAAGATTTTAACTCCCCTTTTTTGTCTTCACATTTTCGAAGAAAAGGCGGCGTGATTCTCCTCGCACTGTTGTTTCTCCGGCAGCGCGTTTGTTTCCTATCACGGCTGTGACATGGTAGTTTCCATCGGGAACCGTAACAGAGAAAAAGAATGGAGCTGTACTTTTACCTTCCGGAGAGGGCTGTCTGTCATATCCGTATCCCTTTTCCTCCGAGTATCTGTCGGCGGGAGTTATTTTGGTATAACCGTCTTTCGTCTTTTTACCTGTGGTAAAATCGAATTTGTAAGTTTGTGCTTCGACTCCTAATGTCGCTAAAAGTCCAAGAGCTAATAGGGCTATCTGTTTCATGATTGATATAGATTGTTATTAATTGATTTTCGGTTTTAGTTCATCCGGAGAGTCATTGGTATAAGATTTGATATCACCGGCTGTTTTTGTGAACAACTCACTGATTTGTTGAGGCGTTACAGTAAATTGCGGACGGAACTGGTCCGAATTCATATAATCCAAAATGGCTTTATGCATCTGACGGGCTACAATGCGTTTCTCTGGCTGGGAAGTAATGTCCATACTTGTCATGAGCACTTTCCCATTTAATACATTGGCTTCGAATAACATACCTATCTTGCGGCTTATAAACCAAGTGTCGATGCTTTGAACCGTAGGTTGGAAAGCGGGTGGAAAGTGGGTGAATTGCATCACTTGAGCACGATTCAGCAGTTCCCACCATTGCAGATTGCTGTGATATTCTGTCGGAAACTGACGGAATAACGGGTGTTTGGGGTTCACTAAGATACCTGTGGTATGAGGAGGACGCATTTTGAACCAGGAGGTGTTCCAGAATACAGGAGTGAATTGCTGGACCACTTCTTTACCATAACTCACTTTGCCCGCAGCTGTAATAAGCACATTTCCACCATTCTGAAGAATTTCCAGGGCTTTCGAATCCAAGGTGTCGGTAGTGTATACTTTTCCTTCGGCTATTGTCACTTGAGCGGGATAAACCCAGAAATTCCAGTCATTTACAGCTTCTGTTCCCATAATGCGTATTTCCAGATTCAGCTTTTTAGCCTCTTGGATGTCAGTGAGCGGAAACTCAAGGCTACCCGTGCGATTTAAATTTCCGACAGGAATGTCTTGTGTTGCCAATGTGCCTTGCGCATATACTTTGCCATATTCGTCTTTTAACGTATATACAATTTCTGCTTGTTTTAATGCCTCGGCACCAAAATGAGCGATTTCAATATCCGCCTTTAAAATTTCCTTGTTATTATATACAAATTTATCTGTACGCATCAGTGGAACTGTAGGTGAGCAGAAACGTCTCCATTCTGCGGAGTTGATATATCCTTTTTCTTCAAAGAAAACATCGAGAACACCTACCAGTGCAGTTCCCTGACCCGAATAATCGTTCAGTGCCAATAATTGGAAACCGGCATAATCGGGCGTGCGGAGTGTCTTTTTCTATTTCATATTTGTAACAAAGGGCTTGCAACTTTCCGCTGGCCATCATAAATAGATGGGCTTGGTCGCTCATGTGGTTGTCAGCCAGAATGTCTTTGAAAATCTCGAAGTTCTTGGCTTTATTGACGCCTGTATATTTACGTATTTCATTGAAATTGGGGAAAGCGCACCATTGACCTGTTTCATGGGATACGTAGGGCTGTCTCACGGTGTCAAGATGATTTTGGAAACGATAGTCGTCTTGGGTGGACAATATTCTACGAACTTGGTCACCCATTCTACCCAGCGTCCGCTAGGTTCGTTTCCGCATGCCAACATGCAATAGGAGGCATAGTTGCCATATTCTTTGGTTAATGCGATGGTTTCGTCCATCAGATATTTGTCAATAGGTTGTCCCAAACCTAATTTGGGACCATGATTGGGCCAGCTCGGACCTTCGGGTTGCAGATAGAATCCTACCCGGTCGGCAGCCATAAAAGCGGCTTCGGGAGGACAGAATGAATGGAAACGCATGTGATTCAGTCCATAACTGCGACAGATACGGAATACCCGTTCCCAACTTTCTACATCCATCGGGCGTAACCGGTCAACAGGGAAGTCACAGTTTTCAACTGTTCCGCGAAGCTGGGTTTTGCGCCCGTTTACATAAAACCATTTACCTTTGATTTCAAATCGGCGCATACCGAATTGTATTTCTTTTATCTCAGTTTTTTTCCCATTGGTGACTTCTGCTTTCAGTTTGTACAGGGCCGGATGAAATTCATCCCATAGCAGCATATCATTCCCCATAGGTAATACCATTTCTGTTTCCGTCACTCCTTTGTTAAGTTTGATTTCTTGTTGTATGGCGGGAACTATATGCTTTTTTATCCGTATTGAAGCTCTCTGCTGATAATTTTACTTTTGCAGTGCCTGTACCTTTGATGACGACTTTGACACGTGCCAGTTTTTGTTCCGGTTCCGGATATATTTGAATATCATCGAAATATGTTTTCGGAGTCGTTTGCAGACAGATGCGTCCTACAATGCCGTTCCAGTTTCCTTGGGTCTGGTCGGTTATGCTGTGCGAATCCGGTCCGACATTGATTTCTTTGATACGATTATCCACCCGGATGGTGATAGTACATTTTCGGGACGGACATAACGGGTTATATCATATTGATGGGGAACACAAAGACTATTCTGCATTCCTGTCTTTTTGTCCGTTCACCCATACGGTTGTTTCTATATGGGGACGTTCCAGGAACAACAAAATACGTTCACCTTTCCAGTCGGCAGGTATATTCACCTCTTTCTGATACCAAGCAGCTCCTACATAATGTTTGTCGGGAGTCAGAAAGAATGGAAATTTAATATTACCTTCTTTACGGTATTTTTCCATGTATGGATTATAATAGTAGGAACTGTCATAGAGACTGCCTGTCCATTGGGTCTTTGCGGTAACCTCATCACCTTTCAGTTTCTCGGGCATGGAACCGGGCAGGTTGATGAAGTCATTCAAAGTGTGGCTGAACCATTTTTCCTTTTCTCCATTATCCTGACGGTCTATACTGAATGACCATTTTCCGGATAAGTCAATAATTTTTTGTGCGCTTAACGAGAAGCACATCCATACTAGGCAGATTGTCAATAACGTTTTTTTCATAGTATCTTTTTACTTTGAATTTGATGTTGCTAAATTAAGGCCTTTTCATCTGCATGTAAATAGAAAGAAGTACATATAGATGGAAATTCGTATAAAATAGGGGTAATGTGCGATATATTTGTACGATTTTACATGGATATGCCTTGTATGTGCAGAAAAAAAGTCAAATCTCTTTTTATCTTTGTATACTCACAATTAAATCATTGTATACATGAAAAACGATTATTCAGTTTGTTCTGCTTGTTAGGAACGGTTGCCGGATTATTTGCCGGTGATACGGCTTATTTGTTCTCTTATTTCATTAATGACAGTCGGGACGGTCTTCATTTGGCTTATAGTTTGATGGGCTGACATGGACTCCTCTGAATCATGGAAAATCTTTCTTGATACCTACGGTCGGGAAGGATCGTCTGATGCGTGACCCTAGTATTTGTCAGGCGCCGGACGGAACTTTTCACATGGTGTGGACTTCCAGTTGGACAGACCGGATTATAGGTTACGCCTCTTCTCCCGATTTAATCCATTGGAGTGAGCAGCGTTCTATTCCGGTAATGATGCATGAGCCTGCTGCACATAATTGCTGGGCACCTGAATTGTTTTATGATGAACCTTCGCAAACTTATTATATTTTTTGGGCAACGACCATTCCCGGACGTCACAAGGAAGTGCCGGTCATTGAGAGTGAGAAAGGGCTGAACCATCGTATTTACTATGTTACGACGAAGGATTTTAATACATTTTCTGAAACCAAACTGTTCTTTAATCCCGATTTCAGTGTGATTGATGCAGCTATTGTACGCGATCCGGTGATGAAAGACTTGATTATGGTGGTGAAGAATGAAAACTCGTTGCCGGCAGAGAAGAATTTGAGAATAACACGGACAACACGGATAGAGGATGGATTTCCTACTACCGTTTCTCCTTCCATTACAGGAAATTATTGGTGTGAGGGACCTGCGCCACTTTTTGTAGATGATGCTCTTTATGTCTATTTTGATAAATACCGTAATCATCAATATGGAGCTGTTTGCAGTCGTGATCATGGAAAGACATGGGAAGATGTGTCCGACCGTGTATCTTTTCCTCGGGGAACCCGTCACGGAACTGCTTTTACCGTAGAGAAGGCTGTACTTGATAAATTGCTTCGTATCCATCACTTCAATCCTCTTATTCCGGATAATATCGCTGATCCTTCTTTATCCAAATTTGGTGATACTTATTATCTTTATGGTACTACTGATATTGATAAAGGATTGTCACAAGCAGGGACTCCTGTGGTATGGAAATCTAAAGATTTTGTAAACTGGAGTTTTGATGGATCACATATTGTGGGATTCGATTGGCATAAAGGACATGAATATGCTTCTCATTCTTTGGATGGGTTTGATCAATCTTGTATTGCTCCGGATATAGATGGGGAACCTTTTTGTGGATGATGAGGAATGGAACTGCTTATTTATTCTGGCGCCGCCGGATGGCTGCCCCGTATGACTGACGATTGGCAGCATTTAACCGGTGATACTGTTGTGATGAGTACGGCTCGTCAAGGGTATTCGGAAGGGGCCGGTTATGTTTAAACGTAAAGGTATTTATTATTACATCTATACTTTGAGAGGGAATCAGAATTATGTAAATGCTTACATGATGAGCCGGCAGTCCCCTTTGTCGGGCTTTGAAAAAGCCCGAAGGCAATGATATTTTCTTTTTTCATCCATTGCCGATAATGTTTGGGGCCGGGACATGGGAATGTATTTTATAATGAAGAAACAGACGATTATATTTTCGTATATCTGGAGTACGGTGACGGAGGAACTACCCGCCAAGTATATGCCAATCGGATGGAATTTAATGAGGATGGCACTATAAAGACACTTGTTCCTGATGAAAAGGGAGTTGGTTACTTGGCTGTCAGTCAGGAACAGCGCGAAAATAAGGCGCTGAAAGCTTCTTTCAGTGCATCCAGCATACGTTCTCCCCGTACTTCTAAGGTTGAAATAGAAACTCAGCCTAATTGTCCTTTGGCCGATAAAACTTCGCTTGTCAAGGTGGAACGCACACATATATATCACCCTGGAAATGCAGGCGACCGGTCTAATGGAACACGCTGGATGGCAGAAACAAATGATGATCATCCTTGGCTGATGGTGGATTTGGGTGAAGCCATGCAGGTAACGGAGTGTCAATTTGCCTTTGTACACCCTGCTGAAGGTCATGCCTGGCATCTCGAAAAATCCAATGATGGTACTAATTGGCAACCTTGTGCCGGAGTAAAAGAGGTGAAGGCATGTTCACCTCATGTGGTAACGGTGGGAGATAAAGTACGTTATTTGCGTTTGCACATAGATAAAGGTGCAGCCGGATTATGGGAATGGAAAATCTATTAAATTACTATTTTATCATGAAAAAACGATTTGTGACCGTTGATTTTGCCTGGTTGGATAAAGCGGTGGCTTTGGCTGCCAAATATGATTTGAAAGTCATTATGTGTACTTCTACGGCAACTCCACCGGTATGGCTGAGCCGTAAATACCCTGAAATTTTGATTAAAAATGAAAATGGTACCGTGCTTGATCACGGAGCACGTCAACATGCTTCTTTTGCTTCTCCCGTTTATAGAGAACTGGCTTATAAAATGATAGAGAAGTTAGCTCAGCATTATGGAAATGATTCCAGAATAATCGGCTGGCAGCTCGATAATGAGCCGGCCGTACAATTTGATTATAATCCGAAAGCCGAACTGGCTTTCCGGGATTTTTTACGTGAAAAATATCATCATGACATTAAAGCATTGAATGATGCCTGGGGAACGGCTTTTTGGAGTGAGGTTTATTCTTCTTTTGATGAAATAACTCTTCCTAAAACTGCCCAGATGTTTATGAATCATCATCAGATTTTGGATTACCGCCGTTTTGCTGCCAGTCAGACAAACGACTTTTTGAATGAACAATGTTTGTTGATTAAAAAATATGCAAAGAACCAATGGGTGACTACTAACTATATTCTAATTATGAGGAAGGACATATAGGTGGCAGCCCTGCACTTGATTTTCAAAGTTATACTCGCTATATGGTGTATGGAGACAATGAAGGGATCGGTCGTCGCGGATATCGAGTGGGAAATCCGTTGCGTATTGCTTTTGCCAATGACTTTTTCAGACCCATACAAGGCACTTATGGAGTAATGGAACTTCAGCCAGGGCAGGTGAATTGGGGGAGTATCAATCCTCAACCGCTGCCCGGAGCTATCCGTTTATGGATGTGGAGCGTATTTGCCGGTGGAGGCGACTTTATCTGTACTTATCGTTATCGCCAGCCTCTGTATGGCACGGAACAATATCACTACGGCATTGTAGGTACAGACGGAACAACGGTAACTCCCGGTGGACGTGAATATGAGCAGTTCATGAAAGAAATCAGACAGCTGCGGGGACAGGTTGCTGCTCGTGAGGTGAAACCGGCCGATTATTTGGCGCGTCGTACTGCCATTCTTTTTAATCATGAAAATTCATGGAGCATTGAGCGCCAGAAGCAAAATCGTACATGGAATACATTAGGGCATATTGAGAAATATTATCGCACGTTGAAATCTTTTGGCGCGCCCGTAGATTTTATCAGTGAAAGCAAGGAGTTCTCCTCTTATCCTGTGATCATAGCTCCGGCTTATCAATTGGCTGACAAGGCATTGGTAGACAGATGGACTGATTATGTAAAGAAGGGTGGTAATTTGGTCTTAACTTGCCGTACAGCCCAAAAAGACCGCCATGGACGTTTACCCGAAGCTCCTTTCGGTTCCATGATAAATGAACTGACCGGTAATGAAATGGAGTTTTATGATTTATTACTTCTTGAAGAACCGGGCAAATTACGGATGGATGGAAAAGAATATACGTGGAATACTTGGGGAGAGATATTGAAACCGGGTAAGGATTCACAAGTATGGGCTACTTATACACAGGAATTTTATGAAGGAAAACCGGCAGTCACTACTCGTAAGTTGGGAAAAGGTACTGTTACTTACGTGGGAGTGGATAGTACGGACGGATTATTGGAGAAAGATATTTTGAAGAAACTATATGCGCAATTGAATATTCCTGTGATGGATTTACCATACGGTGTTACTTTTTAGAGTACCGCAATGGTATGGGGATTGTACTGAATTATACAGATAAACCTTATAAGTTCGTACTTCCTTCGGGAGCCAAAGTGCTGATAGGAGAGCCGGTGATTCCTACAGCAGGAGTATTGGTATTTTCTATTACTGATTGAAAACGTATGATTGATAGAACAAAAAGGAGCGGCTTCACAGTCGCTCCTTTTTACTTAACCTAAATCTAACCTTTAAATCATAGTCTATGAAAAATCGATTCACTAACCAATCATATTATTAATTTAATTTGTAAACCTCACTTCCGGCGAGCAGGAAACACCCTACTCCAAAATCTTCAAAATCGGGTACTTTATCGTATGTGACAGGTTGACTGTCTTTCGGTTCTTTTCCGGTTCCTTGTACAAGTCCTAGGGAAGCCGTTAGGGTGAACGGCATCCTTCACCATAGCATTCCATGCTTTCAACAAGACTGGCAGGTATTCTTTTCTGTCCAACAGTCCGTTACGTACCCCCCCCATGCCATGCCATATACAAATAAAGCGGTGCCACTGGTTTCTTTACCTCCGAAGTTTGATTCGTACCATCAGTACGTTGGCAATTTTTGATAGCTTTACTCATGGTCAGGAAGTCATTGATATAGTCGGCGCGATGTTTTTTTCATCAGTAGGAATTTCATCCAATACACGTACCAGTGCTGCATATACCCATCCATTACCACGACTCCAATAGCAATTCTTACCGTTAGGTTCTTTGTAAGGGGGATCAAAGTCTTGGTCTCTCCACCACAAACCTTCTTTTTGGTTGTACATGCCATTCTCACCATGTTTGTTACGGGTATATTCATACATATCCCACATTTTGTCGAAATATTTTTGTTTTCCGGTCAATTTTCCCAGTTTGGCAAATACAGGCATTCCCATTTGGATGGCGTCAATCCACCACCAATCATTTACTTGAGGAGTGTTGACCAGCATATCTATATTGGCTTTGACCTTACGGATTCTTTCCGGATCGGGACAAATGTTATATAAATCAATGTAAGTCTGGCTGGCACAGTAATCATCAGCATTGCGAGTGGTGGTACCGTTGCGGAATCCCCATTCGTGGTAATTTGACCAATCGACAGCGTATTTATAATAGTCATCGCGTGGATAGACGGAGTAAAGAGCCATTAATCCTTCATAATATACTCCGCGTGTCCAGATATTACTGGGACGGGTTACATTTTTTACAAAAGAAGGAGTACGATAATCGGCATACTTCTTCATGAAGTAATCATTGACTTTTGTAACAGTCTTCAACGTTTCTTTTTTGTCCGGCAAGTCTTGTGCTTTTACAACTCCAAAACCTAATGCAACAAAAAAGAATGATAGTATTAATTTTTTCTTCATCATGTTGTTTTAGTGTTTTAATGGTAGCGCAAAAATAGGATGGTCTGGGATTTCCTACAATGGAAATGTGTACATCTTCCTTGAATATTATGCATGTGTACGCATTTCGAGTGTATTTTTTATTTAACAGTGTTCTTATTGGGTTATTTGTCTTTATTTGCAGACCGTTCATAAATCTTTTTCTCCTTCTTTTTTATCTCTAGTTCCAAACCTTTAAAATTAACATTGGCCACATTTGAGATGCTTAATCCTTTTGAGCTTTGATATGGCAATTCTCAAAAAAAGAATGTATCATTTCCGAATGGAGCCTCTTTAAAACCATACATGGTTCCTGCTGATTGTGCTTCTCCATTTATATTCTTGAAATGGATATTGCGCAAACAGGTCAGCGGATAATGTGCAGGTGAAAGCGGAGGAACCATACGCCATTCCATATTGATATCAAAGATACTGCGCGCTCCTTTGATGGTAATATCTTCAAAAGTGATATTTTCCACAGTTCCGCCGCGGCTGGGCTGACTTTTAAAACGTAAGGGGCTCCAGTTTTCGTTATCCATCAGGCAGGAACGTATGGTCACATTGCGTATGCCGCCTGATATTTCACTGCCCATAGCCACTCCACCATGACCGTATGCAAAATGACAGTTTTCTATCAGAATGTTTTCACTGGGACGTCCTACTCTGCGTCCGTCCTCGTCTCGTCCGGATTTGATGGAGATGCAATCCTCATGTGCCTCAATGCGGGTGGAAGTAATCAGTATATCATTGGACGAATCAATATCTATGCCATCGGAACTGGGTATATATTCCAATGCACGGATATCGATTCCATCTATAGTGAAGCCATTTGTGTAAAGTACATGATACAATTGATAGATTAGACTCAAGAATGGGTGAATATTATTTGTTAACTGCAAAAGAATCAAAGTTCTCTTTGTCTGAATATCTATTCTTTTGATAGGGATGCTACCTTGAACTTTGGTTATTGTATGCTTTCTTTTAATTCATATGATAAATCATGGCTTGATTTCATCGTGGAAAGCAGGAATGGCCAGCAGCCATGGATATGATGAGTGTATAAATCTATAATAAAAATAAGGAGGAGATGAAAGATCTTTTATTATGGAATAAGATTTCTCGCATTGTTATGTTATTAGCCGAATGTCTTGACATATCTCCGGTGCGTGCTTTGGATATCTTTTATAATAGGGAGAATTGCCAATTTCTGTACAATTCCAGTTTTGGATTTTATTTGACGAGTTATGTTTATATTTTAGATGATATTATACGAGAACTTCTAACGAAAGGTTACTAATTTTTAAAGGTATAGGCATAAAAGCGCATAATCCTTATCTGAAAAACAATAATGGACCTCTAAATCTAAAGCATATAGATGAAGAGGTCCATATATTATCAGTGATATATTACGGTTTAATATCCCGGATTCTGCATGGCACTTTTTTCTTCATTAGTTAATGTTCCACCGTTTTCATTGGTAATTCCGTCCAAGAATGATTGTGGTAGTGGACGATAATAATGAACCTGAGGATTGAATTCACCCAAGCCACGACTTACTCCATCGTTAAACGCATGCCAACGGTCATTCAGGCTCTTTGTACGGGCTAAATCTTCCCAACGTAACATTTCACCGCAAAGTTCACGGGTACGTTCGTTCAGTAAAAAACACATCATCTTTTCTGCATTGGAAGCACAACCCAATTTTTCATAGATCGGGATGTCTACTTGTGAATTGTACACGTCTTCCACACTGTTCAAGGTCATAACTGATTTGGTGGAAGCTGTAGTTTCCTGACCTTCCATATTATTAGACTCATAATAGGTGTTGATTTCCCAATAAACAGCTCCTTCAGCCGAGTAACCTCCACCTTTTCCTGTACAATATGAATTGTTCTTGTAAGACTGTCCGCCATCTACGTGTTTACTTCGGTCTTCACCTTCAGCATACCCGGCACGGGTACGGAGTTTGTTTATCCATTCAATAGCCTGTGGATAAGAGGATTCACCTTTACGGATATAGGCTTCGGCTATCATTAACACATCTTCAGCGGAACGGGCTATAATGGCATCACGCGTACCAAACTGTGAAGCGATCGAATTACGTGATCCGTCACGATATTTAGACAAAGCGACTGAACGCTTATGGGGAATCACCTGATACCAGTTGCCAGTCAGATTGGAAATGTCAGTATTCCAGTTGTGAGTTTCTCCCTTGAAGTAACGGACAAACGTGTGAGGAGCCTCAATGACATTGTTCTTGGTCACTTTTACATTTTTGTCACCAAATTCATAGTCTTCGTAACGAGTATCTCCCGGATTGTTGACAATATACTTGATGCCCAGTTCACCTCCTGTAAAACGCTTGTCTCCTGCACTTACACCAACAGGAGCTTTGCCGCTTCTGATATCAGCTTCAGTCCAATCGGGTGCACCTTTGGTATTATTACATCCATAAGTGGTAATGAATGATTTCCAGAAACGTGAATCGTTTACACGGTCAAATACATCCATGGTATATTGGGTCGCACTTACATAGCAGAATTCACGGCCACCGGAAATGTCACGGTTCGTTCCATTCATATCTTGATAAACTGAAGGAAAGCATAAGTGCATTTGGTTACCATATCGTCCCCAGGTGGATTCATCGTTAGAGAACTGTGCTGCCAATACTACTTCCGATACTGTTTCGTTAGCACCGTTAGGTGCTGTGTAATCCCATAATTCTACAAAGTCATTGCATAAGGGGTGTGCACTTACCACTTCCTGTCCGTACTTAATTACCGCATCTAGGTCAGCGGCTACGTATTGTGTATTCCAGCTAGAATACAGTTCAGAAGCACGGAATAAATGCGCCTTGGCTAGGAAGTGGGCGGCTGCTGACTTCGTGATGCGTCCAGTTTGCTCCGGCTTTTCGGGCAATAACTTGTAGGCTTCCTCCAAGTCGGCAATGATTTGTGCATATACTTCTTCTTCACTATTGCGGGTGAAATAGGTTTCCACTCCTGTCGAAGGAGTTAATTTCAGAGGAATTCCACCAAACTGTTTCACCAGTTCAAAGTAACCATATCCTCTTAAGAAATATCCTTCTCCCAAACGGGCATTATAAGTAGGAGACTGTGGATTATAAAATGCCGGTACATTTGCTATAATCAAGTTGGCCGGTTCGATAGTACCATACAAGTTGTCCCAAATGGGCTTGATTCCGGTGGTTTCACCTGAATTTAGTGATTGTCCGTAGTGGTTATAGTGTGCAGCTGTATTGTTGCCATCTGTAAACTCATCCGTTCCTTCGCAATAAACCAAGTATCCCCATTGATAGTTAAATTTGGTTTTCAGCATTAGATAGGCGCCATTTACCAAATCATCAATACCTTCTTGTGTCTTGAAATAATCGGTATCGTATGCATTAATTTGGTTCTCGTCTAAAAAAGACTCACTGCAAGAAGTCAATGCTGCACTTCCTAACGCCATACATGCGGCAGCAGAAAATAATATGTGATTCAATTTCATATCGATAATTTGTTTTTATCCGTTATATATTAAAATCCAACATTTAAGCCAACGACGAAACTTTTCAGTGTCGTTGCTGAACCGAAAGTTTTAGTATTGTTATCATAGTTCAGCAAATCTGTATCTAACCAGTCGCATGCTTTATAAATAGAGAAAGGATTCATGGCCTGTACATATACTTTTAAATTACTCAAACCTGTATTTTTCAGTTGTTTGCTTGTGAAATTGTAACCTAATGAAATATTACGTACCTTGATGTAAGAACCGTCCTGATAATTCATTGAAGAATTATAGGTATCAGCTGCCTCGCCGTTTGATCCTGGAGAATAGTATACTGCGTCTTCGTTGCTTCCGGCTACCCAATAGTCTAACTTACGTTGCATGTAGCGCCCATCCAATGTAGCGGCACCTTGTGGCACATCGAATCCCATACGGGTGATGATAAAGCAAGATAGTTCCAAATTCTTATAGCTGAAAGTGTTATTCCATCCTCCTGTCCAACGAGGACGTTCTTTACCAACAATTTGACGGTCATTAGTTGCGTCGATAGAACCGTCATTGTTTAAGTCTTTCACTTTGATTTGTCCTGGCTTGCGACCATATTGGGCTGCCTGCTCAGCTTCTGAGGTCTTCCAGATACCGTCATATACATAGTCATAATAGACTCCGATTTCTTCGCCTACGAACCAACGGTTGTTTACATCTTCTGTGTTTCCGTTTGCCAAGGCATCAATTTGGCTGCGGTCCATAGACCAAGTCAGTGTGGTATTCCAGGTAAAATCATTGGTTTGCACAGGAATAGCATTCAGTTGTAAATCAATACCCCAACCCGATGTTTTTCCAACATTAGCTAGTGTGGAAACATATCCAGTCAGTGAAGGAATGGTCATATCTAGTAACAAGTCCTTGGTTTTGGTCTTGTACACATCAACGCTACCGCTGATACGATTGTTTAAGAAGCCATAATCAATACCGACATTATATTGAGTCGTCTTTTCCCAGGTCAGTTCGTTATTGGCCATTTTACTAGGATTCTTTGCAGAAACATCAGACGGAAGATAGCCGATAGATGGGCTTTCACTTCCCCATTGATAATAGAGTGACTGAATAGCTCCTTTAGTAGAATAAGGGTCAATAGCCGCATTACCAGTAACACCGAATCCCAAACGAAGCTTTAATTGGCTAATCCAATTAATATCTTTCATAAAATCTTCTTGGTCAATGCGCCATGCCAAAGCGGCAGAAGGGAATGTTGCCCATTTGTGTCCGGGAGCTAGTACGGAACTACCGTCCCAGCGAACAGATGCAGTCAGCAAATAGCGATCTTTGAAACCATAGTTCATACGAGCCATGTAAGAAGTCATTTGGCTTTCAGTTAAACCGGTACCAAAACCACTCAAGCTTCCGGCCGAATGCAGATTGTACCATAATTCTTTAGAAGAAGCTACGTTGGTAGCAGTCATATCTCCCATTTCATAATGATATTTGGAAGCCGACTGCATCAATGTCAAACCAAGGCTATGGTCTTTGATTGTCTTGTTATAGTAAATCAAGTTATCCAATGTCCAAGAACGCTTTTGTTCATTTTTGTACTGGGCTTTGTTATTACCGTCACCATTGATACCTTCGGCTGCATTGGCAATACCTAATGTGTAAAATTGGAATTCAGGACCAAATTGGATGCGATAGCTCAAGCCTTCCAACGGTTCCCATATTTTGCCAAAATCTATCTGAGAATACATGCTGGCATTGGCACGGAACGTACGACGCTGGTTAGTATTGTAATCCAATTCACGAATGGGATTGATGATGTTGATATCACCATTTGGAAGGCGAATATAATCACCGTTGGCATCGTAAGGTACTGTCCAAGGGAGCATGCTGCGCAATGCTCCATAAAAGTCTCCGGCACCGGTGACTGATTTGGAGAAATTATAACCATAATCCTGGTCGGCATATGAACCGTTGACAGAGGCTCCCATTTTAAAGAATTCTACGGGATTAGCGTCAAATGACACTTTTAGTGTATAGCGTTCGTAGGCTTGTCCAGGCTGAGTTCCTTTTTGATTCAGGTAACCGAATGAGGCGTAACCTTGGAATTTGTCAGAACCACCTGATGCGCTCAATGTATGTTCGTGTGTGATGCCGGTTTGTTTGCCATGGTCAGTCCAGTTGTATGAGCCTACTTTCGATGGGTCATAGTTTCCGTTTGACCATGCTTGGTCTATGTTTGCCCAAGAAGCAGCTACGCCACCGAAAGCCAAACGGTCTGCTTCATAACTTGGAGCAAAAGCAGCGTCTCTGTTACCGTATGCTCCCATGTTGTATTTTGCTAGACGGGCATAATCCAACCATTCGCTGGCCGACATCATGTCAGTTACATCGTGTAACGTTTCAAATGTAACAGATCCGGAATAGTTTAGAGTAACTCTTCCTTCCTTACCTTTTTTAGTTGTAACCAAGATAACACCATTTGCACCACGTGAACCATAAATGGCGGTAGCGGAAGCATCTTTTAAAATGTCAATAGACTCAATGTCTGAAGGGTTAATATTTTCAATACCGCCATTTTGGATAACCATACCATCAACTACATAAAGCGGACTTTGTTCTGCTTTGATAGAGCGTACACCACGGATATTGATATCGCCTACTTCACCAGGACGCTGGCTGGAAGTAATATCCACACCGGCAGTTTTTCCCTGCATACCTTCGAGGGCATTTTTGACAGGCATGGATTTCAGTTCTTTTTCACCCACACGTGCCATAGCACCAGTCACATCACTTTTTTTCTGAACACCATAACCAACCACTACCACTTCATCCAGTGTTTCGGTATCCTCCTCCAAGATTATTTTAACGGTAGATTGTCCTTTCACTTGGATATCTACGGTCTTGTACCCCACAAAACTTACTTGGATCGTTCCATTATCAGGAACATTCTGAAGTGTGAACTTACCATCAAAGTCGGTAATTGTACCATTGGTAGTACCTTTCACCACCACACTGGCACCGATTACAGACTCACCTGTTTTGTCAAGGACAGTACCCGAAACGGTTTTGCTCTGTGCAAAGGCCCCTACAGCCAATACGGATAACAAAGCAACGAAGAACAGCCGCTGGAACTTCTCCAAACGACGTAACAGACTTGAATTCTTTCTGTCTTTCATACTTTAATTATTAAGTTAAACAAATGTTAACTTGATATATAAAGTTGAAAGTATCAAAAAGCCCATTTCATCGAATTTTATAATATAGATGATACAATAATAGAGAATATAAAGTGCTCTTATTACTGTTGGAAAAAAACTCTTTTAGTTAAACTCAAATTTATATGGAGTAGTTTATATCCTGACTTGAACTTAAAAATATCTCCAAAAGTCCAAAAGTGTACTTTATCAGCTGTCTAAGTGCATTTGCTTGATTTATGAACCACACTTACTTTTTTTTAAGGTAATACAATAACATTTTACATGATATGAAAGACATTTATGCATATATAATAACATTGACTATTTCATATTTGCCAAAAACTAATTTCCCATTTTCAGAAATATATCGTTCAATAATTGTCTTTATGGCTGGATAGTGAAAAGCTATTTCATTTTTTTTTTTTTTGCTATTACGGGTGTTTGGTAAACAGTTTCTTTTAGTGAAATCATATCTTAGATTAATGCCACCTAAATAATAAGTTAACATAAATATATTCGAGCCATGATATGCACAGACTTGAATATTTCACATCACGTATTTTTTTAAATTCATCAACGGACAGATCTAGTTCTCTGATATTTTAACTGGCATTTTAAATAAAACAAAAGGATGAACTAAATAAGTTACATAATTCATTTTCCTAGCATAGTTCAATATTACTTTTATTAAAGTGAGGTAAATTCTGATAGAAGTTTCTTTTAATCCTTCAGCCTTCATTACATCAGCGAAACTTTGTATATGTGTCGGACTGAGTTGTACCAAAGGAAAATCACCTTTCATATGTTTAAGGAACTTTGCACAAGCTATATTATATAATTTATGTGATTTTTTTTACGATCGTCTGCTTCCATCATTGAAGATATTCTTTCACTACCGTATTAAAGGTTATTCCTTTTTTTGTTGTTCCCGAGTTATAACATGTATCAATTCAGTGCATGAAATATTCGACTGATAATGAATAGACGAAAGAATCTCTTCGTATTCATTAATCAACTTGCGCAAACAAGCATTTATATTAGCTGCATTTTCATGTTTTACTACTCGTCCATTTTTCATTTGATTTGCAGAATCCAAAATGAATTGGGTTGAAATATATCTCGTTTGTGAACGATGAGCCACTGCGATCCTGACTCTATGTCTACCGTTAGATAATTTTTTAGCAGGTACAATTACTATTGAAAGATTAGCCATATTCAAATTTTAGTTTATACGTTTTACAATACAATATTAAAGTAACAATCAGAAATAAAAGCACTCTTTGTATAACAAAAAATGCTCTTGAAACTATCCATTTTGAGATTGTTCACAGAAGTTTGTACTATTTTTCAGTTGAAAAGACGGAAAATTCCATGCTTTTTGTACAATCCTACATTGGCTTTTTTTATTCGCGCATATATTTGCAACACTTTTTCACAGGTAGGAGACCTATTTCTCCTGAGAGAATAGAAAACTAACTTTTGTTTAACTTAATAATTAAAGTATGAAAGACAGAAAGAATTCAAGTCTGTTGGGACATCGATTAAAATTTCGGTGGCTTTTTCTCTTTAGTCTGTTTGCAGGTCCTCTGCCCCTTTCCTTTGGAGGACAGTCGGCAGTAGCTGCAAACAATATTATTCAGCAACAAAAAATATCAGTGACCGGTAAGGTCGTAGATAATTTAGGAGAGCCTATTATTGGTGCCAATGTTGTTGTGCAAGGTCAGACAGTAGGTACTATAACCGACATTGATGGAGTTTTTAAGCTGGATGTTCCTAAAGGAGCTAAGTTATTGATTTCATTCATTGGATATAGTTCCAAAACTGTAGAAGTAAAACAATCTAACATTGAAATAGTTTTGGATGATGATTCTCAAATGTTAGGAGAAGTAGAGGTTGTAGCTTATGGCGTTCAGAAAAAGGTTTCTGTGACTGGAGCTATTTCCAGTGTAAAAGGTGAAGAATTGACAAAAACTCCAACAGGCTCCATTTCTAATATGTTATCAGGGCAAATGGCAGGTTTGACTACCGTACAGTATTCCGGTGAACCGGGGAGTGATGCAGCGAATATTTTTGTCCGTGGTCAAGCTACATGGAATCAATCTGCTCCTCTTATTCAAGTAGACGGTGTGGAACGTAGTATGAATGATATTGATCCTAATGAAATAGAAAGTATTTCTATATTAAAAGATGCTTCTGCTACGGCTGTTTTTGGTGTACGAGGTGCAAATGGCGTTGTTTTAATTACGACTAAAAGAGGTAAGGAAGGAAAGGCTAAGATTTCATTTACGACTTCCTCAAGTATTATTGCCCCGACCGAAAGTATTAAAATGGCTAATTCTTATCAATATGCTACTTTTTATAACCAAATAAATACTGGTGATGGTTTGAATCCTACGTTTTCGGATGAAATAATTCAGAAATTTAAAGATGGTTCAGATCCCGTTCGTTTTCCAAGTGTGGATTGGGTAGACTATTGTTTAAAAGATATGACCCTTCAAACACAGCATAATGTTAATATATCAGGTGGTACAGACCGTGTACGTTATTTTATTTCAGCAGGAGCTTATACACAAGGCGGTTTATTTAAAGAATTTGACTTGCCTTATAATCTGTCTTATCAATATAATCGTTTCAATTACCGTTCAAATCTAGATATTGACGTAACCAAAACGACAACATTATCAATGAATATTGCTGGTAATGTGAATAATGCTTCTAAACCTTATACTGGACAGGGTAGTGCCGGGATGTTAATAAACATGTATTATTCCACTCCGTTTTCTAGCCCGGGACTTGTCGATGGCAAACTGGTTAATGCAAGTACGGACTATCCGGATTTGAGAATGCCTTTTACTGGTGGTAGCGGCATGGGATACTATGGTGGAGGTTTTATGCGAACCAGTAATAACACCTTAAATGCTGATGTCCAATTAAAACAAAAACTGGATTTTATAACTAAAGGATTGTCATTCCATATTAAAGGATCATACAATAGTGGTTTTACATCTTATACACAGGCTAGTGCTAGTGTTGCAACTTATACTCCTGTATTACAAGAAGATGGTACGATTGCTTATAAGAAATATGGACAAAATTCTCAGTTGAAATATGAAGATAAGGATCCGGCTAAATCACGTGATTGGTATATGGAGGCAGCCTTAAACTATGCCCGGGAATTCGGTAACCATCATGTTTCAGCATTATTGTTATACAATCAGTCTAAGATATATTATCCTAGTGCATATTCTGATATTCCTCGTGGTATGGTTGGTATAGTGGGACGTGCAACTTATGATTGGAAAAACCGCTATATGGCAGAATTCAATATTGGATATAATGGCTCCGAGAATTATGCACCCGGCAAACGTTTTGGTACTTTTCCGGCCGGTTCTTTTGGTTGGATTGTTAGTGAGGAAAAATTCTGGAAACCTATAAAATCAGTAGTAAGTTTCTTGAAATTTCGTTATACAATCGGTCTAGTTGGTAATGATAGTTTTGACGGAAACAAGCAACGTTTCCTCTATATGTCTGATCCTTATGTAGTTAATAATTCTTCTTTAATTAACCGTGATGGTCATGGTTTTTTGTTTGGTATCAATAATTCCACAGTAAGTCCTGCTGCTTATGAAAATGGAAAGAATAACCAAGATATTACATGGGAAAAAGCGTTGAAAACCAATTTGGGTGTAGATGCTAATTTCCTTAATGACCGTTTACGCACTTCATTTGATTATTATCATGAAAAACGTACAGACATTATGTTGAGTGACGGTACGGCTCCTTCTGTATTAGGATTTACTCCTCCATTGGCTAATCTTGGGGAAATGAGAAGCTGGGGTTGGGAAATCACTTTAAAATGGAATGATCAAATAGGTGACAATTTCAGGTATAACGTAGGATTGAATTTGATGTACAATCAAAATCGGGTGGTAGAGAGAAAAGAAGCTCCGCAAAATGAAGAGTATATGTATCAAAAAGGACGTCGTCTTGGTTCACGCAGTCAATATAAATTCTTTGAATATTATAATTCGGAAACAACCCCTGCTCATTACAAAGAAGTATATGGTACGGATATGCCAGAACAATTAGTCAGTGATTTAAAAAATGGTGATTGTGTATATGTCGATTTAAATAACGATGGTAAAATAGATTCTAACGATATGTCACGTCAATTTGGTTTCACAGATGATCCGGAATACATGGCCGGTCTTAATATGGGATTCAGTTGGAAGGGATTTGATGTTTCAATGCAATGGACTGCCGCATGGAATGTAAGCCGCAGTATATCAAGTGTATTCCGCCAACCTTTTACAGACCGTACAAACTCAGATCAAGGAGGTTTGTTGGAATATATGTTAGATCATACATGGACTCCAGAGAATCCGAATCCAAATGCGGAATATCCGCGTGCGACATTTATCAACGATACCAATAACTATGCGGAATCAACTTTGTGGGAGAAAGATGCTAAGTATCTTCGTTTGAAAAATCTGCAAATTGCTTATAATTTCAATCTTCCGTTTATGAAAAAACTGAAACTGAATACTATGCAGTTAGCGTTAAGTGGATATAATTTATTGACCTTTACTCCATATTTTTGGAGTGATCCGGAATCAAAGGCTAGTAATTCTCCCTCTTATCCGCTGACAAAAACATATTCATTGAGTTTGAAACTTGGTTTTTAATCTTAATAATGCAATCAAATGAAAAAATATAATAAATGGATTTTTAATGTTGCTTCAGGACTGGCTCTGACATCTGTCATCGCTACTTCATGTGTCGATGAGATTAAGTTTGGCAACTCTTTTTTGGAAAAGGCTCCGGGAGGGTCGGTTACAAAAGATACAGTATTTAATAATGCTGAATATACCCGACAATTTCTGACTAATCTTTATGGCATGCAATATTATGGGCTTCCATATAAGAATGTGGCTAATCAGGAAAGTTCCAATCAATATGTAGGCAAGCCTGAAGCTTTAACAGATTTGTATGTTTTCACTTATCCGTCATGTGGAATCTCAGGACCATATTATAAAGGTACTCACACTGCCAATTATGGTAAACGTTCTGATAAATTTGATTATTTAAGAAATAATGTCTGGGAAGCTGTACGTGGAGTATGGATGTTGATTGAGAATATTGATAATGTACCGGGGCTAGGGGAAGATGAAAAAGCTTCTATGGTGGCACAGGCGAAATGTATTCTTGCTTCCCGTTATTTTGATGTATTTCGTCATTATGGTGGCATTCCTTTAATTAAAGGTACATTCAGTGGAACGGATACAAGCTATGAAATGCCTCGTAACAGTGTGGAAGAAACAGTGAATTATATGGTACAATTGCTGGATGAAGCTGCTGCTGTACTTCCTTGGACTGTAGAAACACCTGCATCTGAATCCGGACGCTGGACTAGAGCGGCAGCTTTAGCTTATAAATGTCGTATTCTTCAATTTGCAGCCTCACCTTTATTTAATTCCGACCAGCCTTATTACCCGGGAGCGACAGGCAATCCTGCTATTTGGTATGGTGGCTATAAACCGGAACTATGGGATCGCTGTCTGGAAGCGTGTGAACAATTCTTTAATGAACTGGCTTCTAAAGGTGGATACAGTTTACAGCAGGCGAAAGGTACTCGTCCAGAAGATTATCGTTTGGCATATCGTGCAGGTTATGCTAATTTGGATAGCCCGGAAGTATTGATAAACACACGTGTAATTGATATTGATGCATTCAAATCAAGTCATTATAATTGGCACCAATGGGGAGATCCTCTTATGAAAATTCATCGTGGTTACAGTCCTACACAAGAATATATGGAAATGTTCCCTTGGAAAGATGGTACGCCGTTTGATTGGGATAAGGCCAAAAGTGAAGGAAAACTGGATGAAATGTTTTTGAAAGGAACGGGCACAGCCAGTGACGGACTGATAAATATAGAATTGACCCGTGACCCGCGTATGTATGAAGAAATCATTGTAAACGGTCAGCAAGAATCTTTGGATTGGACCACAGGAAATATGTCAGGTTATTGTTTTGAATCGTGGTTGGGGGGAAAGAGTGCCGGCAATGGTCCTACCAGTCAAACAGGTTCATTTGCTACGGGATATGCACCTATCAAATTCTTAATGGGAAACGATATGCTGCGTAGATATGTACATTGGCCTTGTATCCGTATAGCTGAACTGCATTTAATTTATGCGGAAGCATTGTGTCAAAGTTCACGAGGCAGTATGGATAAAGCTATAGCTCAAGTAGATATTGTACGTGCACGTGTAGGAATGAAAGGATTGGCGGAATGTAATCCGGATAAAAATTTACAAAGTAACAAGGATGCTTTTATCGAAGAACTTCTTCGTGAACGTGCTTGTGAGCTAGGTATGGAAGATGCACGCTTCTTTGACTTGATTCGCTATAAACGAGCAGATATATTTGAAAAACAATTGCATGGACTTTTCATTTATCGTTTGGATGACAACGGAGTACGAAGAGATTTGCCTTGGCGTGGAAACGATGAAGGGAAGATGGCTTATCCGACCCATTTTGAATATGAAAAATTTGAATTGAATAACCCAACTCGTTATTGGTGGACAAATGGATTTGACCCTAAATGGTATCTTTCTCCATTCCCGTCAACAGAAGTTAATAAAGGATACGGGCTTGTTCAAAATCCCGGATGGTAATAACTAATGAATACTTCAATTACAATTTGAATTAATTATTATGAGAAAAAATAGATTAATTATTCCGGCACTCCTTGCTTTTTTGAGTCTGCAAGGGTATGCACAGGAACTCAATGATAGCATAACTTCCGGTAAGCCGGCAAAATATTCCGATGAAGTTGTAGAAATCGGATATCATAAAGCTCAACGTCTGGAAGAATCTACCTCATCAATTTCTACCGTATATAATGAAGATTTCAATAAGCGTAGTGCTAAAAATATAGCTAATTCGCTTTTTGGATATGGTACAGGGTTGACTACTTTGCAAGGTAGCGGACGATATGCAGATGCCGAACCTACATTTTTTATTCGTGGTCTACAAAGTTTATCCACTAATAATCCGTTAATATTGGTAGACGGTATTGAACGTGATATTACAGATGTCACTCCTGAAGAGGTAGAAACTGTCACTATATTGAAAGATGCTGCTGCAGTAGCAATTTACGGGCATAAAGGTATAAATGGTGTAGTAAATATTACTACTAAACGTGGTATTTATAATACACGTGAAATCAAGTTTACTTATGATCATGGTTTCGGTTGGCAAGCACGCAAGCCCAAGTTTGTAGACAGTTATTCTTATGCAAATGCCATGAATGAAGCATTGGCAAATGACGGGTTAACAGCGCGTTATACACAAGATGAATTGAACGCATTTCGTAGTGGTCAATATCCATATCTGTATGCTAATGTGGATTGGCTTGGAGAAACTTATCGCGATATGGATGCTACCAATATATATAATATAAGTTTCCGAGGTGGGGCAAGCAAATTCCGTTATTATGCTATGGCTAACTTGACTACTAATAAAGGGTTTATTGCCAATCCTTATATGAATGATGGATATTCTACACAGGACCAATACTCCAGAGCCAATTTACGTACTAATTTGGATATTGATCTGACAGAAAAAACAAAATTGAAATTAAATGTATTAGGTATCCTGTCAGAAACTAGAACTCCGGGAGCGAATGGTCAGGGAGGTGCTAATTTATGGGATATGATTTATACTTTACCTTCCGCTGCTTTTCCCGCTCGTTTGGAAAATGGTACATGGGGAGGTAGTGCGACTTGGGCTGGAACCAAAAATCCTTTAGCTGTATCACAAGCGGCGGCTTACACAAAGTTCCACGAACGTACATTGTTCGCTGATATGACGCTGACCCAGGATTTATCATCTATAACCCCAGGACTAGGAGCAAGCGGTATGTTATCTTATGATAACTATGCCCAATATTGGGAAAATCATTCTAAAACTTTTGTTTATGGTAGTAATTCGGTAACTGCATGGGAAAATGGTGTACCTTCAAGTACGACTTATTATACTGATGGTAAAGAAAGTGCGATGAGTAGTGATGCTAAATGTATTGCATTTACACGGGTATTCAATTTTGCAGCAACTTTATTTTATGACAAACAGATAAATAAGGACAATAAAATTTATAGTCAATTAAAATGGGACTATGAATACCGTAATACCAAAGGGACCGATCAGACCTGGTATCGTCAGAATGCCTCTTTCTATACTCATTATGGATACAAAGATAAATATTTTGCTGATTTGAGTGTAGTTGCTTCAGCGTCTAATAAATTGGCACCAGGACACCAATGGTCTATATCTCCCACTGTTGGCTTAGCTTGGGTCATGTCAAAAGAAAATTTCATGAAAGATCTTTCTTGGATTAATTTTATGAAACTGAGGGCTTCGTTTGGTGTCATTAATACCGACCGTCTTCCGTTGGATGATGACAGTGAGGTTACTAACTATTGGGAACAAACATATGGTGGCGGTGGTTATTATCCATTTGATACAAATTATTCTGTAGGAACGCAAAGTTGGTCATTAGGTCGTTTGGCTTCTTTGAATTCTACTCATGAAAAAGCATATAAATATAATTTTGGTTTAGATGCCAGTATGTTCAATGGGTTGGACGTATCTTTTGATGCTTATTATGAAAGACGTTCAGATATTTGGGTGTCTTCAAGCGGTCATTATTCAAGTGTCTTAGGATTTACTGCTCCTTATGAGAATGGTGGTATTGTCGATAGTTGGGGAGTTGAAATTGGTGCTAATTATCGTAAAAAAATTGCTGACATTACTTTAAATATAGGAGCCAATTTTGCTTTAGCCAAAAATGAGATTATCGAGCAAATGGAAGAACCGCGTATGTATGATAATCTTATAACTACAGGTAAGCCTCTGAAGCAAACTTATGGTATGGAAGTTATCGGATATTTTAAGGATCAAGCTGACATTGAGAATAGTCCTAAACAGTCATTTGGTGATGTAAAACCTGGTGATATAAAATATAAAGATGTTAATGGTGACAATATTATTGATGCGAATGATAAAGTTGCTATAGGACATAGTACTACTGCTCCTGAAATTTACTATTCATTCAATTTGGGAGCAGAATGGAAAGGGTTAGGCTTTGATGCTATGTTCCAAGGGACAGGAAGATATTCTGCTGTATTAAATACGAAGAGTTTATACTGGCCGTTAATAAATAATACAACGATTTCACAGGAATATTATGATAACCGGTGGACTCCAGAAAATCAAGATGCTAAATATCCTCGTTTGAGTTCTCAAAGTAATGAGAACAATTATCAAACTAATACTTTGTGGTTGGCAGACCGCTCATTTTTGAAACTTCGTTCAATAGAGTTGTATTACAAGTTTCCACAAATATGGGTAAAGAAAAGCAAGATATTGAGCAATGCAAAGATTTATGTGAGAGGTGTTGATCTTTTGTGCTTTGATAAGATTAATATTGCCGATCCCGAAGTTTATGGAGCGACTTATCCTTTAACTCGTAGTGTAGTGGCTGGATTAACTATCGGCTTTTAATTGTTGAACTTAAATTAAAAACATGATTATGAAAATCAAAAAAATAGTGAGCGGAATAGCATGTATGGTAACTTTGGCTGCATGTAATCTGGATTATCACGAATATGCCAATTACGGAAAAGACTATATAGATGAAAGTTATGAAAATGTAATTGGTATGATTACCAATGTTTATTCCATATTAGACTATGACTTTGGCCAAACATATAAAGGTGGAATGCTGGCATCTGCTTGTGATGAAGCTGAATATGCTTATACAAACAATGATATATGTGATTTTGTAAACGGATCTTGGAGCCCGGCTAATCCAATGTCTAACATCTGGTCTAGTAGCTATAAAGCAATTCAGATATGTAATCAGTATCTGGCTGAATTTCAAGGATTGACATTTGATGAGCTAAAATTGAATGATGACTATCGTGCACAAATGTTCCGTTATACCAACAGTTTCAAGGAAGCTCGTTTTTTGCGTGCATATTTTTATTTTAATTTAGTACGTGCTTATGGAGATGTTCCATATTTTACAGAAATGGTAACTACAGATCAAGTAAACAGTCTGACACGCACCCCTGCACAGGAAATTTTTAACGCCATTATAGCAGAATGTGACAAATTATCTACAGAATTACCTGCAGACTATACAAAACTTGGATTGGACGGAATTGCCCCAGCAGAGAACGGTCGTGTTACTTGTTATGCAGCTTTGGCATTAAAAGCACGTGCTGCTTTATATGCTGCCAGTCCATTATTTAATCCGGAAAATAACAAAGATTTGTGGCGTAGAGCGGCTGAAGCTAATAAAGAGGTAATTGAAACTTGTACAGCTAATGGTTTTAAATTAAGTAAATATTCAGAATTGTGGGGACCTAACAACTGGTCAAATAATGAAATGATTTTTGTTCGTCGATATAATGGTAACATCAGCACATTGGAAGAATATAATTTTCCGATGGGAGTGCCAGGTGGAAACTCCGGTAATTGCCCAACACAAAATATGGTTGACGCCTATGAAATGAAAGCTACTGGAAAAATGTGGAATGAAACAGGAAGTGGTTATGACGCTTCTAATCCATATGCCGGACGTGATCCACGTTTCGATATGACTATTGTAAAGAATGGAGATACAAAATGGCCGTCAAAGAATGCCAATCCTATTGAAACTTTTTATGGAGGTTTAAATGCTGAACCTCTTTCAGGTGCAACCCCTACCGGATATTATTTGAAAAAATATTTGGATTCAGCCATTGATCTGAGTGCTAATAGTACAACAAAAACCAGCCGCCATTCATGGATCACTTATCGTTTAGGAGAATTTTACTTAAACTATGCAGAAGCCATATTCCAATATACGGGTTCTGCTGATAATGCTGGTGAATTCGGAATGACAGCTTGTGAAGCGGTAAATATCATACGTAATCGTACTGATGTTAAAATGCCGGAATTTCCAACAGGTTTGTCGGCAGATGCCTTTTGGAATAAATATCAGAATGAGCGCATGGTAGAATTGGCTTTTGAGGGACATCGTTTTTATGATCTGAGAAGATGGAAAGATGGTGATAAATTAAAGAGCATCATAGAAATGAAACTTACAAAAAATGAGGATGGTACTATCACTTATAAACGAAATGTTGTCAATCGTGTTTGGGATGATAAAATGTATCTTTTCCCAATTCCACAATCGGAACGTATGAAAAACCCTAATTTGTCTCAAAACGCAGGATGGTAATAGAATAAACGTACAATAAGAGGATGCATCAATATGTATAAAGCATCCTCTTTTACCTTTAAATTATAATTTATAGAAATGTCATGAAACAATCTAGATTTTATATCCTCTTTTTCTTTGTAGTTTGTATCGGGCTATTTTGCTCTTGTCTCAGTAATGACGATGATGCGCAATGGTCTAAATTTAATGGTGTATATGTTACGGTTGGTGGAGACAATATTCGTGGCTACAAGTTATACACGGATTTTGGTGCAATTTTAGTTCCAACAGAAGAAAGTCTTAATCGTATACCTTGGTTAAAAAGAAGTGCAACGTGCCATAGTTAGTTTTAACTTATTGGATGAAAATGAAAATACAACTCAATTGGAGGACGGAAAAACTTATGATGTTATATTAAACAGTACGAATGGAATGAACCAACAGATTCCTACTTTTACAGTTCATGTTGACACTTTAAGTGAAGAGTATCAAATATTCGGTCAAGACTCTATCCAACTAAAAAATAAGAGTATTTATTCATTAGATAAAACGGCCGAAGCATTCTATATAAAAAATGGTTATATGAATATTGTTCCAACTTTTGAGTATGATTTATATAAGCCGGTTTTCTTTTTATTATACTATGATGGCGAAAAGGATATAGATACTTCTAATAATAAGTTAAATTTAAATTTGTATTTTAATAATAGTATACAAAGTAGTAATAACTCAATTTCTTCGTTTATAAGTCTTGAAATGCCTGGAGAAATTTATTATAAATTTCAAGATAAAGGTATGAATGATGACGATCTTATCGATGTATATTTGAATTCAGAAACCGTTTCCGGGCAAGAACAAATACATTGTAAAATGGCTTTGAAAGATTTTATGCTTCCTTAAAACATTGGATTCTTCATTGTGATAGTTCGTTAAAAATTAGCCAAGTCTAAGCAGCTTTGGCAGTAAAAAAATGAGTTCTTTGAAAAGTTTGTCAATAACTTGTGGGCCTAAGTTAATTTCAAATATGCAAATAAATCGTTCAAGTATATAAGCATTGTGTATAACTGACTTGCAAGAGGAATGGAATATGTTATTCCGGGTTTCTTACATATCGCTTTGACCAAGTTGATGGCAACGAGCGATGCATTGAAGTGAAAATCCAGCTTTCTGAAGTCTGTTGACTGACAGTTGGTGATTCCAGCATGTTGTTTGTTGTCTTTAAAGTAAAAATCCAATTGGAATCTGGTTCTGTTAAATTATAAAAAAAACAACGAATTACGTAATTTTTTCTTCTTTGTTATCAGCTATTTAGTTACTTTTTTATCTACAATTCTTATTGCCTAACCATCTGTTTTTGACAATTTTTCAATGATCTCTTATATGTTTATTGAGCTAGTTTCAGTCTGCTCTATGTTTAACTTTTAACATCCCGGTGAAAATTTACCGAAGTAGTGCTTTTATAAAAGAGCCTTTTTATATTTTCTTTGTTTAATCTAATAGTTAATAATATAATCGGAAAAAATAAGACTTTGTTTGCTTATTTTTAATAAAACTGTTGACTATTTTTTTCTAATTTGCTTGAAAGAACAATGCCAACATTGATATTATTTTGAATTCAATACGCTTTAACAAATCGGATTGTAACCTTATATTTTATAATTAAAATTTTGTAGTATGAAATCATTTGTAAGGAAATTGTGCGCCGGATTGGTGTGTGCATGTGGAATGTCTGTTTCTGTTTATGCAACAGATTATTATGTGGCAACTGATGGAAATGACATGAATGTAGGTAGCATTGAAAAACCTTTTGCAACCTTGTCTAAAGCTCTAAAGTTGGTTCAACCTGGTGATAATATATATCTGCGTGGAGGAGAATATAATGTTACTGAAGATTGGATAATGGATAAAAGTGGAAATAAAACTTATGCTAAAGTGTTTGATATTAAACAAAAGGGCAGTCCATCAAGTCCAATTTGTGTTATTGGCTATAAGAATGAGCGTCCGGTACTTAATATGGAGCAAATCAAACTTACAGATCGTCGTGTTGCCGTATTCTATATTGCTGGTAGCTATTGGAGATTCAAGAATTTTGAAGTTGTAGGCACTCAAGTAGCAATTAAAGGTCATACTCAGTCTGAAGTTTTTCGTATTGAGGGAGGAAATAATAATATATTGGAAAATATAGATGTACATGATGGTATGGCAATTGGCTTTTATTTGGTAAAAGGTATGAATAATTTAGTTTTGAATTGTGACGCTCATGATAATTATGATGGATATTCTGAAGGTGATTCTGGAAATGTAGATGGATTTGGAGGGCATGCAAATAAGGAAACTAGTACTGGAAATATATTTAGAGGTTGTCGGGCTTGGAACAATGGAGATGATGGTTTTGATTTGATTAATTGTTATGCTTCATATATTATAGAGTATTGTTGGTCATTTCGTAATGGGTATAAGCCCCATTCTATAGAATCTTCTGGTGGAAATGGAGCTGGTTTTAAATCTGGTGGATATGGTATGGGAGACATAAAAAAGGTTCCAAATCCGATACCGCAACATACAGTGCGTTATTGTTTAGCATATTATAATCGTCAGCAAGGATTCTATTCTAATCATCATCTTGGAGGATTGATTTTCGAAAACAATACGGCTTATAAAAATCCAAGTAATTATAATATGTTGAATCGAAAATCGTCAAATGAGGCTGTTGATGTACCTGGATATGGACATATTATTAAAAATAACTTATCATTAAGTCCTCGTAATTCGGGAGGTTTTCCACAACATTTAATTAATGTAGATAATACCCTTTCTGAAATTAAAAACAATTCATTTGCACCAAATGATTTGAATTTATCAGAGTCTGATTTTGAAAGTTTGAATGAACAAGAATTAATGGGATCTCGTAAATCTGACGGAAGTCTTCCTGATATAAATTTTTTACGCTTGACAAATCATGCAAATTTTCGTTTTTCTGGTATGGGCTGCTTTATAAATGAAGAGGCTGTTGATTATAGTTGGATACAAGAACCTGCTATTGTATTGGAAAACGGAGTGGCTCGTATTGTTGGTGAAGACTCTAAATCTTTTAATAAATTTTACGTTAATGGAGAAGAAGTAAGTATAGAGAATGGAATTGTGGATTTGACTTCAATGAGTGGTGAATTAAATTTGAAAGCAATAAGTGAAAATGGAGCGGTTACAACTCTTATTATTAATAAATGATAAATATTCATGCTATGAGAAACTTTTTTAACAATCTGTTTTTCTATCTTTTATTTTTAGGAATAGGTACTAATGTGTTAACCTCTTGCAAGGAAGAGGTGGAGAGTATATCTGAGTTATCTCTTGAACAAACTAAAATTCAGATAAAAGAAGGAGAGACAGTTACTGTGAAAATAATTGGTGGAAGTGGAAATTATCAGATTTCTTTATCAGATGAGAAATTAGCTGTTGCACAGATAGAAAATAATGAGATAAATATCCGTGCATTATTGACAGGTTGTGTAACTTTAACTGTTACTGATGAGAACGGTCAAACAGCACTTCTTAATATTATTATTATCTCTAAAATACTGGATTCAGATAAACCAAGGTTTGTTTGGACAAATAGTATTGCTCTAGATGAACCTAACGGTTGGGGATTGACAGTTTTTGGGAATAAGGTTGCTGTTACTTCTTGTGTGGAACAGATTCAATATGTATTAGAATGGGAGGGAGATTCTACAATGGGGAAGAAGTTAAATGCTTTTTTAACTACTTTAAAAAAGGGGGAAGCTCCTGTTAAAATAAAATTAACTGGACTTGAAATATTAGATATTAGGGAACAATGTTACTTTATTACTTTTTCTGTTGATAATAAGATTGGTGAACTTGTTTTTATAAAATAGTCATTAATTCTTTTAAGTTATTTTTATTAATGATTGATTTGCTTCAATTTGACGTGACGCTAATGTTGACAATACTTTGGTAAAAAATTGCTGAAGTATTGTCATTGAATTTGCGTAAGTTTTACCAATGAAAACGGTAGGGGCTTAGTTAATCAAGAAAAATATGATGCAAAACTTGGGAAATGAAATACTGATATATGGATTTTTCAATTGAAAACAATTTGAGCAATCCATATATTAGTATTTTTTTAAGTCACATCTTTTATAAAGTTAATAGTTTCTAGGTTGAAGTTCTTAGACATCATTCATCTAATAAAGACCATTATTGGGATTATGCAGGAATGTGCAGGTTTTATTATTATTAAAGATACCCAAAGTACATATTGGGTATTTACAACCAGTTATTACTCAATAATTTGCAAGTAATAAGTCAGAAATATGGTCGTAACCTTTAAGGGTACATTCTAAGGGGTGAAGATTTAACGCTTTTATTGATTATTAACCCACTTGCGGTGTCAATACGAGCGCGGTTTCTTCTTTTTTCGGTGCAGTTTGTTACCGATATTCCACTTCTATTTTGGCTCATAGCCTAATCCAATGCAAAGGTACAATATTTTGTTAGATATTCCTTGTCTTTTGGTCGCGCTGTCATTTTTTTAAGTACGATAATATGAGATTAAGGAAGTTGCGAAATTAAGAAATAGTATAATTTAAAATCTATATATGTCTTGACGAAATTTGTCAAGGCATGTTTGGTCGAGTGACGAATTTATTGTATTTTTGTACTCAAATTTATTTTGCTATGCTTTTCCAAGACAAACTGAAAGAACTGCGGGAATCACATAATCTGTTGCAGCGACAGGTAGCTGCGGGAATTGACATGGATACTGCTGTATATTGCAAAATAGAAAAGGGGTACAGACAGGCACGGGAGGTACAAGTGCGCCAGTTGGCTCTTTTCTATGGTATTCCATACGAAGAGTTGCGCCGTTACTGGCTTGCAGGGAAGGTTTACAGCCTTGTTGAGGAAGAGGAAGATGCAAACGGAATCCTCTATATGGTGGCAGAAGAAATGGAAGAGTATGGCAATCATCCTACAAAAATTAAAAAATAAATATGGCAAGAATTGAAGATTTTAGGGCATTCGTGGCAAGCTATCAAGAGGCTTGTAAACGAGGGGAGCTTGAAATGGCTTCGGAAGAAACTACACGCACTTGGATTAACCAAATGCTTGCCGTGTTTGGCTGGGATGTAAGGAATACCAATCATGTGTTGCAGGAAGTTCCACTCGAGATTACAGAACGGGCGGCATTAAATGAAATCGGGTCTACAAATACACGTCCAGACTATACATTAATGAATGGGCGAGTTCGCTTGTTTTTTCTTGATGCAAAGAAACGGACTGTCAATATAAAAGATGACAATAGCGTTGCTTTCCAGATTCGTTCATATGGATGGTCAATCGGTGCAAGTTATTCAGTGGTAACAAACATGGATGAACTGGCGATTTATGATTGTACTGCCATGCCTCGCCACACAGACAATGCCGACTTTGCTCGTGTAGTTTACATGAAAACGGAAAACTATATGGACAACTTCGATCGTCTCAATAGTTTTTTGGGACGCGAAGAAACTATAAGCAACAGCCATCGTGTGAGATTTGTCGGCAAAGATTCTATCGACAAGAATTTCTCGAAAGCATTGAGTAGCGTAAGGCTCAATCTTGCACAAGCAATCATCAACGGGAACCACTACAAAATCAGCATTGCCGACATTAACCTTTGGACACAGATAATTCTTAATCGCATACTGTTCATTCGTGTCTGTGAAGCTCGCGGACTGGAGCGTGATGGACTACTGAAAGATTTTGCCGCAACAGACTTTTGGACGGAGTTCAAAAGATCGTCTTATATTGATTTTTACGAACACTATGATGGCCCAATGTTTGCTCGAATTAGGCATATTCAGGATTTAATCATCGACAATGCCGTTTTCGATGATCTGTTATCTTACCTCTACTATCCATCGCCTTATTGCTTTGATGTAATTCCACTGAAAAGCATCAGTGATATTTACGACCTGTTCCTTGGTTATCACCTTGAATATGACGATAGTGGAATACTCGAAAATGTACTGAAATCGGAGTTTCGAAAAAGCAATGGTGCGGTGACGACTCCCGAACATATTGTCCATAACACAATAGACAGCACTGTACCCTCCGAATATCTGCAATCGCTCACCAATCAGCAGATTCTTGATTTAAAGTTTCTTGACCCTGCTTGTGGTAGCGGTGTGTTCCTTGTAAGTATCTACGATCATTTGGCAACACAGATAGAGAGCAATATAGAGGAACGGAAAGATGTTTTGCCCCACCGATACCTTTATGAAAAGGACGGAAAGAAATACTTGAATTTGGAGGGACGCAAACTGATAGTAAACCAATGCTTACATGGAGTTGATATTAACCAGGAGTGCGTAGAAGTTGCAAAACTTTCTCTATCGCTGAAAATAATTGATGGCTTCGAACCGATCGATTTCAACAATGCTGGTCTCTACGGTTCACAGATTCTGCACGGAGTGGGTGTGAACATCAAGTGTGGTAATTCGCTCGTTGAGCCTGACATTTTAGAACGATTTTCATGTATATCAGAAAATCTTGAAGAACTTGCAGCGACTAATGTTTTCGATTACAAGACCGCTTTTTACGATATTTTCAGTCGCGGCGGCTTCGACTATGTTATTGGCAATCCTCCATACGTTGAAGTGAAAAACTATAACGTGGCCTTGCCTTGCATGTCGGCTTACATCAAGCAGCGTTATGGTTCGAGCAGGAACGGGAAAATAGACCTTGCTATTCCGTTTATTGAACGGGGAATAGAATTGCTGAATGAACACGGCAGTCTTGGTTACATTGTACAAAAGCGATTCTTTAAGACTGAGTATGGCAAAGGTATTCGCAAACTGTTAAGTGAGAGGCGCTTGCTCCGCACAGTCTACGATTATGTAGAAACTGACCTGTTTGAGGACAGAATCACGTACGTTGCCATTATAGTGTGCGACAAGTCCGCAACTAACGAAAATACAATTAAATACACCAACAGCACCAATGACGAGTGCTTTGAAATAGCAAAAGAGACGATTACGGAAACGCCGTGGTCGTTTGAAAATCACCAGACAACTGCGTTACGTGTAAGACTCGCAAACGAACTCGGAACGTTAGGAAGTGTTTGCAAGATTAAGGTCGGTGTCCAAGTGTTGTGGGACGATGCATTCCACATTGTAGTTGACCACACCGATGAGGATTATATTTACGGAAGTACAGCACTTTGCGAGAATCTGCAAGTGGAGCGTGAAGCTTGCAGAGTGTTGCTTTGCAACGAACATTTTGTACCGTTATCTGTTCGTGGAGATACAACTTATATCTTGTTTCCATATGATGTAGTGGATGGTAATGTTTTACCTATCCTGTTCTCAGACTACGAAAGTCGCTATCCTTTGGCTGCTCGTTATCTGCGAGGGAATCGTACTGTTATTGAAGAGAATGTGCAAACCGTCCCCGACCGTTTCCCGACATTAGAACGTGATGAAAACTGGCATTTGTTCACCCGTGCCAACAATCACAACGCTGTTTACAAAAAACTTTGTATACCTATGACCACGCAGAACCCACAAGCGGCGGTCGTAATGCAAGAGGATGCTTATTGTGACAATGCCAATATGTTCTTTGTGCAGATTCCAGAAGTGACGGACGATAAACTGTACGCAATGGCGGCAATCATCAACTCTACTCCGTTTGCCTATTTTGCCAAGTCAATAGCCAACCCGCAACAGGGTGGTTTCTATAAGTTCAATAAACAGTTCCTTGATCCTGTGCCATTCCCACGCATGGAGTTTACCGCATTCAGTGAGCAGATGCAGCAACTTGCAGGAGTGGCACGACATATTGAAGAAACCAACACGGCAATCACAACCAGCATTTCTTCCGCTTCTCGCCTATATCCGTTATTGAACAACCTTTGGAGCGAGGTTGATCGGCTGTGTTGTGAACTCTACGGATTGAGCGATTCCGAGAAGGAAATTATCATGTTAAACCCTCGCACAGACCACTACTATTATGAATAAGGAACTGCAAAACATAATCTCCCACTATGCTGAGCAACAATTTTGTTTGGACAGCATTGTTGTTTCATCTTTTATCAAGAATAACGCTCTAGTTGTCCGTGGCGGATTGCTTGCTGATTACTACTGTGACGATGTGCCGACCGTTGGCATTGAGTCAATTGAGGATGTTATCAACGTGTTCGAGTTAGCAATCCCAAAAGCAGAGAAGACAAAGAACGGTGCGGTTTATACACCTAAATACATTCGCGACTACATTCTGGAGAGAGTTGTCGCCATACAAAGAAAACCTTTGCAAAACTGCCTTGCCATTGATATTGCTTGCGGTTGCGGCGCATTTCTGTTTTCGCTTGCCGACTATCTACATTCCCATTGCGAACTGTCGTATCGTGAAGCAGTGCAACGTCTTTACGGTGTGGATATAAGTGAGTTAAGTGTAAATCGTTGCAAGATTCTTCTTTCATTGGCTGCGTTGCTAAATAACGAAATGCTGGTGGATGGGGATTTTCACATCAGTCAAGGTAATTCGCTTGAATTTGATTTTACGACAATGCCGAGAGTCGTAGAAAACGGTGGATTTGACATTGTTGTAGGTAATCCACCGTATGTCCGTGCAAAGCATATTGATGATGAATCAAAGGTGTTACTTTCTCGTTGGCAAGTAGCTCGTTGCGGAAATGCCGACCTCTATCTACCGTTTTTTGAGATAGCTTGCGGAATTCTTCGAGAGGACGGAGTACTGGGTTACATCACGCTTAATTCCTTCTTCAAAAGTGTAAATGCAAGACTGTTGCGCAGTTATTTTCGCAGTTCAAACACAGCTCTCGAAATCGTTGACTTTGGCGATCAACTTATCTTTGGCAAAACACTGGCCTATACTTGTATTGTTTTAATTGATAAACTGGGCGAGGCTGGCATAAACTACACAAAAGGACAGATAAACGTCAACCGATTCTCCGAAAAGCCGACACACTTCAACCTCATACCATACAGTGAGCTTGACGACCACAAAGGCTGGAATCTCAACAATGCTGAAATCTTGCAAAACATTCGCAAGATAGAGAGTGTAGGCCGCCCACTCGGCGAATTATACCAAATAAAGAACGGCATCGCAACCCTCGCCAACGATATTTATATTTTCCGTCCTGTGCGCGAGGACGAGACGTTTTTTTATTTGCAAGCAGGTGATATGGAATTCCCAATTGAAAGAGAGATTTGCCGCGACATTATAAAGCCAAACATCCTGCACACCGAAGAAGAAATCCCCGATATTATAGAGAAGGTGATTTTTCCATACGACGAGAACAACAATATTATGGTCGAAGCCGTATTTATGAGCAAATACCCAGAAGCGTACAAGTATTTGTCACTTAATAAGATGAAATTGGCGCAGCGTGACAAGGGAGAAAAAAACTACGAGGCGTGGTATGCCTTTGGACGGTCGCAAGCCACTTGCGACCGTGGCCGCAAGTTATTGTTTCCCTACATGACCGACCATCCGCGTTTTGTCTATACTGATAACGAGAACATGCTCATCTATTGTGGCTATGCTATTTTCAGCGAAAACGAAGAAGACCTCCTTGTACTGAAACGTATTCTCGAATCCTCGATTTTCGACTATTATATGCAACACACCTCTAAGCCCTATGCTACCGGTTACTACTCCTACGCAAAGAACTATGTAAAAGGGTTTGGAATACCTGTACTGAGTAGTAAGCAACGTGTAAGTTTGCTTTCGTTGCAGGAACAGAATGCCATAAATGGCTATGTAGAAGGATTGTATAACATGACACATACTATTAATAAATGCCAAATATAATTTAAACAACAGAGTAAATATGGAACAAGAAATAATGCAAAACGCAAACTTTGAATGGTTGGCAACACTTTTTGTGGGAATATTTTCGGCTTTCGCTGGAACATTCTTAGGCGCGGTCTTATTAAATCATCTTCAAAAATCAAATATGCGTAAAAATAGAGGGACGGCAGTAAAGGCATTGAAGATTTTGAAGAAATACGACACGAAAAAATATGGTGAAGCAAAATCTCAATTTAATATAGAGCTAAGCATCTCAGAGAAAAGAGCAGTATTAGTTTTATTGCATAAAATGGGCATACCTATACAAATTCCGGCAAGCAATAAATTCGATATTAAAGACATTGAATTTGCAGATATTACAATAGATGGGAAAGAAATAAATGGAATAATAGACCAGGTAAAAGGAGGGTATTGCGATATGCTTATCTTCAATGACGTAGAAGCCTATTTCACAAGCAACATAAGGGTTAGTGCTGTTCGTAATACAGGTGAAAAATATGTAAAAGAAGTATTGGCAAAGAGCAAATTAGTTGGTACGACGATTCATTATCCCGAAAATTGGCCTTCCTTGTTTACGTTGGGAGAGAGATTAACTATAGGTGTTTTACATGAACGTCTAGTAGATAAATCATATTTCCAGAATAATGGAGACACATCTAAAGAGGCTATTGAAAAATTGATACGAGAAATACAGATTGGCTTATGGGACATTTATTTGTTTTGGGATTTCGATTCATACCAGAACATGCAATCGCAAAGACAATTGGCAAACATTGTTCAATCTGCCGTTATGAGTCAACAGCAAATTGTGCAAAACCAAAATTCTCAATCATAAGCATATTTATCAACTTTATCAACAAACAACTAAAAAGCATTATATAATGAAGCCTCTATCCCAATCCGCAGCATGTGCAGCAAAATGTTTGTTTGCTGTGATGCAATACATGAAATCCAATGGTGGAACTGTTACCACGAAAGAAATTAACAACATAATTCAGGAGAATGTCAAGTTCACGGAGTGGGAACTAGAGCGTGCGGGAAAGTTACAGAACATCCGTTGGTGGACGATGACACAGTTCTATTCCATCGACTACAACAAGGCGGGCTATATTCTGAAAAAACAGGGTTCATGGTACCTCACACCAGAGGGTGAAGAAGCTATCAAACTCGGAGCAGAACAGATTTTGCGCAATGCCAATGCTGCATACCGCAAATGGAAGCAAGAGCAAGATTTGGATGAAGACTACGCTGTGGAAGAAGAAACTCTGGAGAAGGAAACGATTATAAACATTGAACAGTTAGAAGAACAGGCTAATGAGGGAATCCGTCAGTATATCAAGGCTAAAAATCCTTATGAATTTCAAGATATGGTGGCGGCATTGCTACGTGCAATGGGTTACTACACGCCGTTTGTTGCTCCGAAAGGTCGTGATGGAGGTGTGGATGTGATTGCTTACATTGATGCTCTCGGTGCAAAGACTCCAAGAATCAAGGTACAAGTGAAGCACATGCCTGAGACAAGTATTCCAGCGAAAGATATTCGCAGCCTGTTAGGGATACTGCGTGATGGCGACATAGCCCTGTTTGTCACTTCTGGAACTTATTCTCCACAAGCCCGAACAGAAGCATTAACAAGCAAAACTTACATCAAGCTGATTGACGGTGAAGAATTTATAGAAATGTGGCAAGAGTATTATAGCAAAATGAACGACGAAGACAAAAATATGATGCCTCTTAAACATATTGCTTTTGTGGGGAGTAATGAGTGAAAGTTAACCTTCCAAGCAAATGACCCCATGGCCTTTCTAATATGCAGGAAAAATTGAAAACAGATTCAATGGATAGATTGTTCCATGCCCCATTAACGGAAAACACTGTACAGTATATCTTATATCCATATTTTGAAAAGAAGAAAAAATAATATAGTCCATGTGTGACTAACAACGACACATCAAGCAACAACCTATGGCAAAAAAATCAAGTAATCAACATAAAGGAGATTCTTTTGAGAAGTTAGTTTTCAGGAAGTTGAAAGAACTTATTGAGAGCCAAGACATACCTGGTGTATCAAGATATAATGATATTTTTTTGCACAAACAATATGCCAGCAAAGCTGCGCCAGATGTTATGCTGAATCCTGATATAACCATAGAAGTGTATTCCAATCCCGATAAAAAGATATGGAGCAATTTACTTGTAGTCGAATGTAAAAACCGCCATAGGAAGATTGATAACTCTATGTATCGTGAGTTTGTAGGAAATTTGACAGATTATCCACGTTCAGGGGTTCGTGGTATGATGATTTCATCAGTAGGTTTTACGCAGCAAGTAATCAGATTGGCTCAAAGTGATAATATTGCACTTGCTGTTTTGTCAGAAGAAAGTAATTGGGAAACTATCATTTGGAGACAAATAAATAATTTTGACCAGAGTCAATTTAAACATAAGGTTTTAGTAGGTGAATTTTCAACCGACTATCCAATAGTATATTGGGGAAGTTCCTTTATTACAATTTCGGATTTACTACAAGAATGTGGCATTCCGATGTCAAAAGCATTGTATGTTCCATTTATGGAGGATGATGAAATCTGTAAAAAGGTAGATGGAATCTTGCATGACACTCGGCACTTAATAAAAGAAAATTTTATAAATCGTTGTTTCTCACTAATTGCGCCAAATTATAAATTTAATTTTGTTGAAATGCAAGAAGATTGTTTGGGCAAATGTGATTTCAAGGAACATATAATAACGATTAATTCTGCGTTGAACGAACATCGTCAAAATTTCACTATTGCTCATGAATTAGGACATATTGCTCTGCATTCATCTATTGTGGAAAATTTACTTTCAATTGAAGATAGAGAAAGCGACAAAAATACAATTATAGGAAAATCTACATATGGTAGAATGGAATATCAAGCTAATATATTTGCCTCATACCTTCTTATGCCTAATATTCCATTCTATTCAGAAGTAGCCAAACTATTCGATGAGTATAGAATCAGAACAGGGCGACTTTATCACGATTATCAGCCATGTAATATACGTGATTGCAACATTGTAACAGGTGCGTTGTCTGCCAAATTCAATGTATCCCAAGAAGCGGTTGTTGTTCGTATGAAACGCGCAAATCTCTATATTGAAGGAGACAGTTGCAATCCTTTGCATGAATATGTGAGGCGTAATTCTTGGTGGTAATGAATCTGGTTTTATGTGAATTATCTTCTCATCGAAAGTCCTCTCTTCTGCTGTTGGTCATAATATCCCTCCACCACGTTATCGACTTCACGTTTGGCCTTGATTTGCTCCCGGTTATCCAGTTTGCCTTTCTGCGTGGCTGTGATATACAGGAAATCCCCGGCTGCTTGATGCGACAGTTTGTCATCACCGAACAGGTTTAGGGCACTCTTGATATCCGCTACCTGTTCCGCATCGAAACGGGGTTTGTAATAATCCCTTGCCAAGCGGATGATGCCGTTTACCGCCTTGCGGAAGATGTCGCTTGTTTTGAGCAGCAGGAAACTAAGGCTACTGATAATATGGTTCTGCCATGCAATCCGATTTTTAAGTCTTGTGGTCTCCTGGGTATACTCTGCCTCCTTGCGGTTCAATTCGGATTGGTGCCTACTCTCCTGCTTCATCAGTTCCCGCTGATGGTCACTCTGCATGGTCTGGATTTTATCCTGCAACCGCTTGATGGTTTCCTCGTGCGTTGAAATCTCGTCACGCAAATCCTCGATTTCTCCTTTCAGGGCTTTAGACTTACCCGTAGCCCAACTGACAGCGGCACTCAGAAGCTCGCTCCCTTTCTCTTTGTTGAGTTTGGAGCGTTTCTCACTGATAGCCCTGTCAAGGTCTTCACTCTGTTGCTGCTTTTGATGGGCTTGCTCTATGAGGGCATTGGTGGCACTTTCTGCCTCCTGCATCTTTTGATTCGCCTGTTCCAACTGATGCTCACGGTATAGTCTTGTGGCATTAAGGCGGTTCATCTCCTCTTTCTGTTTCTCTATGATGAAATCGTTGCGTTCCAAATGTTCCTTGCCTGTCTCGGCTTTGGATTTTCCTCGTTTCATAGAGAGTAAATCGGCTGCCAAGGTCTGCATCTCTGTCATATCCTCGTCATTGAGCTTTCGGCTCTTTCCTGTGTCGTGGTTCATCCAATCGAATACGATGTGTGCGTGGTAATTCGGCTTGAACCATTTTTTACCTACTTGGAAACTCTCTTCGTCCTCGGCTTCGGGCTGTCCGCCCAGCCAATGCCCCTCGTCCTTGTGCAGGAAGATTTGAAGCGGAGTGATGCCCCAACGTTGTTGACATTCCTCGCCAAACTTGCGCACATCTGCCAGTGTAGTGTCCGGTCTGATGAGAAGAACACCCTCACGGATGGGCGAACATCCTGCCACTTTGATGATTTTACCGTTCTTGTCTTTGCGCTCACGCTCTTTCTCCTGCATGGCACGGCCAGTCTTTTCCTTAACCATCCGCTTGATGTGGTCATAGTGCGCTTGCAAGTCGGGGTTGCCGAAGCCGGGATTTATCCACTGCTCGTTGTCGGCAGAGAGTTCAGGCACGATGTAGATTCTGGACTCGCCGATATTACGCATATACTCGGCAGTTCTTCGGTTATGAGCCCCACTTGATTTGACATTGCAGGACTTGATATGTATGCTTGATTTTGTTGCCATTTTCTTAAAATTTGATTTGGGTTGTTTAACTGAATTCATTTGCTCCGCTCATAAACGCAGAGGTTACTTTCAGTGACCCTCGACTGCATTCTGCATAGGTTAAGCAAGCTTACCTCTGCTCTCATTTGTACGAGGGTTCTTAGGGGTGTAACCCATAAGCGGAGATTGCAAAGAGAAGGTCACTCTTTGCTCTGGGTTCTCAGGGGTGAACGCCCTGAGTGGGTCAAGGGCAAAGCCTTGTGGGTTATTAGGGCAAAGTCCTAATCCCCTCGGGAGAGCCCACAACTACGGAAGCGAAGCGTGTAGTTATAGTGGGCTATATCAATGGCAAGCCATTGTCTGCAAACTCCAGCCTACGGCTTCCGCTCTCCTCCGTCAGGGAGTTTTTTCATCATCGTTGCCGATTGGAGATGCACCGACCAGCACAAGGTCTAAATCGTCTATCAACTTTTGCAGGACGGGATTTTTCTCTATCATCCGCTGGAGGATTCTCTCAGCCTCGACCAAGTGGTTGGCGGTACTCATCACCTTGCCCTCCCGTATCTGAAAGATAATCCAATCGGCTATGTCGATATGGGCTTCTTTTTGTTTCGGGGTGGCGTTTCTTTCGATGATGTCGGACACGACCGTCTTGCAAAAAGTCATGTTTTCGGCACGCTGTTTCCATTCCTCATATCCGTCCGCATCGGGAAAGAAGAGCACGGTGCGCCCGGTCAGCACACGGAGCTTTTCCTCTCCCAACTGGCTCTTGCCGCCTGTCGCCAGCCATACATAGCCGGGGAAGATGGCAGAGCCGATAACGGCACTCTTTTCAGATTCCACCAAGACCACGACCTTGTCAGGATAAGTGCCCAGCAGGTGTTCACCGAACAAGCATTGGGACAGTTGCCATTCCTCTGCCAGCTCATGCCGCCTTTTAAGCAGGCTGTGTATCCAGTCCACTGCCGATGCCTGTCCGTCCTTGACACGGTGTCCGTCATTGGGATTGTACTGCATCACCTTGCCCGTGCGTACCCTGCCTGTGCGGTCTATCTGCCAGAAGATGACAGCCCCGTCACGGGTAGCTCCCAAACGGTACTCTTCCAGCAACCTCTTCAACACTTCCTTTGCCGTGCTGCCGTAATAGGAACCAAGGAGCGATGAAATGAAGCGGAAAAAATTGCTATGCACGCTTTGCGACCTCTCCACATACTTTGGCGGTATGCAGCCTATGGTTGCTTGTGGTGGTATCTGCACAGACTTCCGTTCTGACCTCTGCCTGCCAAAAGATAAACCGTTGGCAGTACGGCATTCGGGGTGGTCATGGAAATGCTCCTTTGGAGTGTAATGATACCCGCAGCTACTTTCATGGTTGCACCTGCCGACAGACGGGTGCAGGGGCGTACCGCTTTCATCCACATAGTATGTGAAAGAACGCTTGTCCCCGCAGCTGGGGCAGGTATGCCGTGTTGCCGTTCCTTTATATTTCTGTAATGTATAATTACCCATTGCTTGCCTCCTCTATTTTTCAATGAAATTATTACCGTCCTGTCCCATTGTCCCACGTCCTGTGGGTCGGGACAGTGGGACACCTTGGGACACTTTGGGAAATCAGATTCCCGCTTGTACTATTACCGTTCTGATAAACAAGGCGGTTATCCTTCATACAGATATGTACAGGTTGTTTCATGGCTTGTCCTCCTCTCTTTCCTGACCGATAAACAACTCCGTCTGCCTTGTTTCCTCCGTTGTCCCACCTGTCCCATATTGTCCCACCGTCCCGTTTCCTCCGGGTTGGGACAGCGGGACACTTGGAACAGTAGATTCCTCCACTTTCCTGTTGCGCTGGATTATCCGGCTGACAGTGGATTTTCCGCAATTTACCTGTGAGGCTATTTCCCTGACGGACTTTCCCGACCGGGACAATTGTAATATTTGGCAGTCCCTCTGGCTGGATTCATTGTCGCCAAGTTTTTTCAGGTGTTCTTTTTCCGTTGAATAGCCCCTGAACACAAATTGCAGGAAAGCGTCCACCTTCTCAATCTCATAGATGATTACATTGTCCGCATCGTGGGAGAATGTCCCATATCGGACTTTGAGCTGTTTTACATAGCGAAGCTCTCCATCCTGCGCACTCTTCCCGATGGCGAACACGCTGTCAAAGAAATTGTAGAGCCGTTTGCTGCCGGCAAGGTCGTTGGACGTGATGGGGCAGTCCAAAGAGCGTTTTGGCGTATGCGCCAGCACAAGGACGGACAACCCGTATTTCTTTTTGAAGTTGTTGAGCTGTATCATCAGCCGTCCTGCCGCATCGCCCTTCTCCATAGCACAGCACAGATAGGTAAGATTGTCAACGATGAAAATCTTGCACCCGGTTTGCAGAGCCATCTGTTCGATACCTCCCATGATGGCTTCCTCGAAATCGGCTTCCAGCAACGAATTGCAGTCAAGCGAAACCCGGTACAGCCTTTCGGGAAAGGTGTAGGGCTTCCCATGCTCGTTGGTATAGCGGAGCTGGAACTGCTTTTCGGACAGTTCAAAATCCAGATACAGCACATTGTCCGTCCGGGCGATACGGTCGGCTATCTGCACAGCAAGGATGGACTTGCCCACATTGGAATCGGCAAACAAGCAGGAGAGTTCCCCCTCGTACCAAAAGCTGTCCCACAGCGCACGGGGTGTAGGCAATAACGATGCTTCAAGAATGATTTGGTTTGCCGTCTTGATATTCATTATGCCTACACTGTCGGGCATACCGTTATGCGCTTGGGTTGCTTTTGTGAGGTCGCCACGTATCAGGTTGATATAGTTCTTATTCTCTTCCATATCATTCACCAGTTACGTGGGTTGGGCTTGCGACGGTGGGAAGAGGATAAGGACTTGTTCAGTTCCTCGTCTGACAACGGTACGGGATTCTTTCGGGCGGTTTCCAGCCACTTGTCCAGCTCGTCACGGTAAAGGCAATAGCGTTTGCCGGGCTTGGTGGCAGGGATTGTCCCTCCTGACAGTTTCATGTAGAGCGTACCCTTAGGGATACCTAAATACTCTGCTGCCTCGTCCACAGACATGGGCACGTGGGTGTCCACCGTTTTGGCATTGTTCACACTGCGCTGCTCGGCGAGCAGGCTTTTCAGGCTCATCACTTCGTCTCGAAGCTGAGCGACAACCTCGGGGAGGTCGTTGAAAGTTAGGATTGTTTTTTCCATTTGCGTACTCGTCTCTTTTGTAAGACTTGGCGCAAAGGACTGCAATGATATATCCGTGAGTATCTCCATGATACATCATTGCAAAATAATTCCCGAATAATTAAGCCCAGCCATAAATGACGGGCAAAATTACTCGGGAAGCAATGTAAAACAGGCGGTTATGAATTACCGGATGTTTGTCGTTGGTGTCGTGATTATCCTAATTCCGCACGTAATCCTCGGGATAGTGGAAATCAAGTTTGCCATTTTCGGGTTCGTCAATGGGAATTTCCGTCTTTAACGGCTCAACCTTGAAGTTCTTGATGGTTGATGTGTCTGTATCGGCAAACGCTTTCGGGAAAAGGGCTTTGATGAAACCGGCACGGTTGTCCCCGTTGTAGTATTTCTTATACATGAAACGCTCGGAGATATTCCACACGAAATGCCGGAGCGGAATGTTGTTGATGTCTTTAGTAAGTGGGTTCGGTATGGGCTTGGGAGTATATGTATGAAGATTCATCCACTTATCCACCTCAGCACAGATATGGTTTACGGTTTCTTGGTCGGCAATGCGGGGCAGGTAGAAGTGACAATACTCCATGACCATGCGGATGCGTTCTTCCTTTTCCCGTTGTTCTCTGTTTGCATAATCGGCACGGTTCTTCGCATGTAGATCCGGGGCGATGGTAAGCTCTATCGGATGTGCTTGGATAGGTGGCTCTTCCTTTATCAGGGCTGGTTCGGGTACAGGCTCAGGAGCTGATGTAGATGCAGGTACAGATGTAGTTTCTTCAAGCGTATTTTGTGGCAGTTCTTCCTGTACCTCTATGGCTTCGGCAACCGTTTCTTTCTTGCCAAACTTGATTTTGTAGATTTCGTATGTATCAAAGATGAGTGTCTGAAAGGAGAGATAGAGCAGCCATCCCAACAGATTGCAGCATACGAACACTATCCATCTGACAAAGTTGTCTTGGTTGAAATTGTCCGCAATGACCAGCGTGGCGAAAGAAGATATTAGGACGATGGCAAAGCCGACAAAGCCCAAGATAATGTATTTGTCCTTGACTGATGATTCCATATTTCGTTGAGAGATTGATTGTTCCTATTTTTTGTTTTGTGCAAAGTTAATGCTATTTTCCCAATTACTGCCCGTTATTTGCGGTTAGAACGGTCTTTTTCAATGTATTTCACGAAATGTCATCATATCATACTCAGTTTCATACTCTGAGGGGTGGCATCAAGCCAAAAACAGAGGAGCGGTTAAAGCACACAAAGCAATAACCGCCCCTCTGAATATCCGTCAATGGAAGTGTTTATGCCTCTTTGCGTTTCAGGGTTATCTTGTCCACTACCTGACACATCTGCTGCGCTGCTATCTTGGAATAGATTTGTGTGGTGGTAATGTTCTTATGACCGAGATAGGCTTGGATTACAGCCATATCCGTTCCCATTTCCACGTGCAGGCTTCCGAAGCTGTGACGAGTGCAATGGAAAGTGATTTTCTTGGTTATTCCTGCTGCAGAGAGCCAGCGTTGGAGTGGTCCTTGCAGCATCTTATCCTTGAAGCCCTCAAAGATTAGCCCCTCTCCACGTTCTCCCAACAGTCCGTAGGCTTCATCACTGATAGGGTTATGCACTATTTCCTTTGTCTTCTGCATACGGGTGGTAACGAACATCCTGCCGTTGGTGTATGGCTGTATCTGCTGCCACGTGAGTTGCCTGATGTCGCTCTTCCTCAATCCCGTAAGACAGGCGAAAAGAAAAGCCTTTTTCAGTACCTCTTCCTCACAAGGTGTTTCGGCAAGCCATATCAGTTCCTCTTGGCTCAAATGTTCCCTGATGGTGGGAATGCATTCGATACGGTCTAAGAAACCGTTGGGGTTTTCCTTTATCTTCCTGTCACGGTAGGCTGTGTGAAGCACGGCACGGAATGTTGACCAATAACCTGCTGCGGAGTTGATATGCAACTTTTGATTGGTGTGGATAGTCTGAGGCGCACTCAGCAGGTACTCCATGAACTTGCGGCACAAGTCCACATCCACCTCCTCAAAGGTGCATTTGCCGTTCACAAACCTTTCAAAGTGCTTGTAAACGTGCTGCCACTTGATGTTTTTACGGTCTGCCAAGCCCTTGAAATAGGCAAGGAAATCGCCTTTCATCTTGGACTTGTCAAAGAAGCCGTTGTTCTCGTTGAAGATGGCTTCATAACGCTGGTTACGTAGGATGGCAGCCTTTTTCATCATGCGTGTGTTGAAATCCCGCTCCTGCTGGTTGGCAGGTTTGGCGAAGATGTAAATCCCCAAGGCTTCACGTGTAATCACCCTCATGGTAATGTTGTCACGGTAGCCGGGATAGTAATCCAAACATAGTGAATACTGTGTCCCGTTCTTAATCTTGCGCTTACGCAAGGTCACTGTCTTGCATTTACTCATATCAATATAATTTTGAAGTTAAACATTTTCGGTGGTGTTTCCGAGTTATCTGCCGCAAAGGAACAACGTGAAATATCCGTGAATACCTCCACGATACTCCATTTTGAAATAATTTCTCGATAAAATAGGTTTTTCACGGTTGTTTGTTCCTTTCTGCCATGACACGCTCCACATCGGAACGCAAAAGCAGGTTTTTCACACCCACCTTTATCTTTTCGATGTGCTTTACCTTGACGATATGGCAGATGTTGGCTGACGAAAGAGCATAGATTTGCTGCACCTGCTCAACGGTATAGTAGCGTTCATCGTTCACAAGGTCAGTTCTGCGGAGTTCGTTCAAATGTGATTTGGAGTAATAGGTACGCCCGTACTCTCTTTTAGTGGGTATCTTATGGCGATAGGTGTAGGCACGGAGTGCGGTCGGCTTCATGCCGAACAGTTCCTCCACCTCCTCGGTCAGTAGCCAGTCGGTAATTTCGCTAATATCAACTGCCACACCGAAAAACTCGTCAATATGCTTCTTGCTGTAATAGTTCTTTCCTGCGATACGGCAGATGGGGATATGGTTACGCTTGGCGGAAGTGTAAAGCCACGACTGCTTTACCTTAAAAAGGGACATCACCTCCTCGCCCGAATAGAAGTCCAACACTTCTTCGCTTTCCTTTTCCCTTTTTTCTCTTTTGGCAGGTAAGGAAGATGAAGATGATTTCCTTGGTGTGGAGGTGTTGCCGGGCAGGATGCGGTGATAGGGATTGCCCTCCAACATCTGCTCGATGTCGGCTCTGCGGATGAATGCCATGCGGTTGCTGATGCGTGAGGCTTTCAGCTTGCCGATGGCTACAAGTTTGTAAATGTACTGTCGGGAACAGCCCATGAGGATGGCTGCTTTGGAAAAGGTGAGATACTCCTGATGCTGTATCTCCATCAAGGGTTGGGCGACTTTGAAGAGGTTGTTCTTCTGCATCACTCTGGCTCGTTTGGCTTCTGCCTGACAAGCCTCACTGCAATATCTTTGCATACCGCTTCGGGTTACAAAGGACTTGCCGCAAAAACTGCATTTTCTGGTTGCTTTCATACCGTTTTATCGTTTAATGGTTCATTTCTTCAATCCTATATCTCTGAAATGGTAAACGGATGTGAACGGAAGTCAACCGTTGTCGCTTTTCTACACAGTGTGACTGTTTCCGCATATCGGGGCGGTTATTGTCGCTTATCGTAAACGGTTGTAAACCCTTGTCAACTACCTGCACGATGTGACAAAAAATAAGCTCCGCAAATTCTCCACGTCAGAAATATGTATCAAAAATATGTGGAAAATTGGGAAGCGACAAATGGCAACCGAAAAGTGTTAAATTTTAGAATATGCTGGTAATTAAAGATTTATACTCGGATATTTCTGATTGTTTTTGGTTGTTATGAGGTTCTAAATACAATGGGAGAATATGCCAAGATGTTCAGTCAATAACATGGTAATACGGAAAATCTTCTTCTTTTTTATAGATTTATACACTCCTTAAATTCCCAATAAGCATCAAACATCTGTTGACTAAGCATACAAATCTAATAATTGAGTCTTAGTTCTCAATCATGTCAGATCATTGTTTGGACTAAAATTCTCCCTATTTTTATAAAGGGTATTCTACTTTAAAAGAAGAACTATAGTAAAGATCCATCATAAAGTTTTTAGTTTTTTATTTCTGCTTTCATTTTGTATATTCATACTTGAAAAATAAAAATACTTTTAAGAATCGTATCCTATCTTTCCTATGCTTAAAAAGTTATTTAAAAGAATTCGATGTAATGTCAAATTATCGTCAAGGGGAAGGTGTATCAAAAAGCATACCTTCTTTTTTATGGGAGCAGTATATCAGTGAAAAAATCTAGGATATATAGAGAATAGTTGGTTTAAAGTGAACAATTAACCATATAAATGGATAAAATTCTATTTGATATAATTTCTCTCATGCATAAATTTGTAGTATCAGATAAAAAATGACATGCTATGAGAAAGACTTTTTTAGCTATTACATTATTTTTAGCTTTTAGTAAAGCCGCATTGGCTCAGTTTGGAAACTGCACTGCATCGGAAATGCGGACTTATGTAGATAGTGCGACCGGCAATACTATCACTATGTTGACCGACACGATGAAGAATGACCGTTTTCTTTATCAGACTGATCCCATGTGGACGGCTGATGGCAAATACTTATTGTTCAGGTCTTCCAGCCGTGGAAATGACAAAGAGGTGGAAAGTACGCTTCCTAACGGAGAAAAACGTAAATGGACTCCTACACAGATTTACTTTATTGAAATGGCCACCGGTAAGATTATTCAAGCTACGGAAGGACCGAACTTGGGCAGTGCTTTTTTGGCTAATAAAACGAATCGTATGTTTGTCAGCCGGAAAGAAAAAGAAAACTGGAACATGTATGTAATGGACTTGAATAAATTCTTTGCCGATGTAAAACAAGGAAAAGTAGGTAAACCATCCGCTTATGAAACTTTCATAGGAACTTTCCCCACTGAGATGGGACGTCCGGGAGGATATGCTGTGGATTGTAATGATGATTATGCCTACATAACTGTTGAGCGTGAGGGTACGGAAGAGGAAAAGGAACGTATGATGAAAAACGCTTTCCTGCCTGAAAGTAACCAGCCGGTAAAGATAAAGCCAACTCTTTGCGGAATTCGTAAAATGAATCTCAGTACGGGAGAAGTAACTAAGGTTATTGATACGGAGTTTAAAACAGGACATATACAAGCCAGCCGTTTTACTCCGGGTGAAATCGTTTTTTGTAACGAAACCGGTGGCGATGCCCATCAGCGTATGTGGTTTTGCACGGCAGATGGAACTGTCTTTAAACCTTTATATAAAGAAACTCCGCTAGATTGGGTGACTCATGAAACTTTTGCAACCAAAGATTTTGTATATTTCAATATCTTGGGATTTCAGCCGCGCCTTCGCAAACAGGCGAGTGGTATTGTGCGTATCAATTTGCGTACGGATGATGTAGAGTTGATAGGGCAGGTGGAATTAGAAAAAGATCGCCAAGCGATTGACGGCCAATTGGTAGGAAGAGGTTTCTGGCATTGTAATGCCAGCCGTGATAATAAATGGGCTGCCGGAGATACTTTTGGAGGAAATGTATGGTTGGTTAATGTACAGACCGGGGAGCGTCATTGGTTGGCGTCGGATACCAAGATGAAACCAGATCATGCACATCCCAGCTTTAGTCCGGATGGTACGAAAGTTCTTTTCCAATCCGGACATTTTACAAATGGAAAAAGATTGAATTTAATGATGGTGGATATTTCATCCTTTAAATAAAGTAAGGTTGGATATGAAAAATACACGTAAGATATTATTTTCCGCAGCTTTGTTGTCTTCAGGGCTTACGATGGCCCAGACTACAACGGCAGAGAAATCGCCCAATGTTATTTATATTATGGCGGATGATTTGGGAATAGGTGATTTGGGATGCTATGGTCAGCGTCAGATTAAGACACCGAATATTGATGGGATAGCTCAGAACGGGATGAAGTTTATGCAGCATTATTCCGGTTCTACGGTCAGTGCTCCGTCCCGTTGTGCTCTGATTACAGGAAAGCACATGGGACATGCCGCAATCAGAGGAAATGCAAAAGTGGCAGGTTCGGATGGATTGTTATATGAAACTCCGCTTCCTGCCGGTGAAGTTACCGTAGCCGATATTTTTAAAACAAAGAATTATGTTACCGGATGTGTAGGCAAATGGGGAATGGGAGGACCGGGTACGGAAGGTATGCCCGGTAAACATGGTTTTGATTATTTCTACGGTTATCTGGGACAACGTTTTGCTCATAGTTATTACCCTGAGTTCTTGCATGAGAATGAGCAGAAGATTATGCTGGATGGGAAATATTATTCGCATGACTTGATGTTGGAAAAGGCTTTGAACTTTATTGATGAAAATGCGCAGAAACCTTTCTTCCTTTATTTTCACCGACCATACCCCATGCGGATCTTGATATAATGGGGGAAGCGATGACGGAGTATGAGGGGAATTTTGTGAAACTCCTTTTGGAGGAAGCAGAGACGGTTATAAATCGCAGCAAAATCCGCGTGCGGCGTATGCGGCGATGGTTACTTATTTGGATAAAAGTGTGGGCTTGATTATTAAAGAGTTGAAAGAGAAAGGTTTGTATGATCATACGATCATTGTTTTTACTTCCGATAATGGAGTCCATTCGGAGGGAGGGCACGATCCATCTTATTTTGACAGTAATGGTCCGTTCAGAGGCCAGAAAAGAGATTTATATGAAGGAGGTATCCGTACTCCGTTCGTCATTCAATGGCCGGGAGTTATTCCACAAGGAGTAGTTACCAATCATATTTCTGCATTTTGGGATTTTTTGCCTACTATAGGTGAATTGGTGCAGGCGGATATTCCTCAAAATATTGATGGTATATCTTATTTGCCTACTCTTACGGGAAAAGGTACTCAGAAGGAGCATGATTGTATTTATTATGAGTTCTTTGAATTTGGAGGAAAGCAATCTATTATGACACCTGATGGTTGGAAGTTGGTGAGACTGGAAGTTAGTGATCCGTCTAAAACCTACGAAGAATTGTATAATATTTATACAGATCCGGCGGAAACTTCCAATGTGATAAAACAATATCCTGATGTGGCAAAAAAATTAAAGAATATGATAGGTGGTCAACGTGTTGAAAATGCCCGTTTCCATTTTTAAACAAGTAAGATTTATGAAGCAATCCTTATTTTTAAAGAAATGCAGTAAGTTCTGTTATGTACTTTTTGCAGTTTGTGGCTGTTTGGCTTGTACACAGAATCATAAGATTGAATGGCCGCAAGTGACTAACGAGACCAAGCCTTGGACGCGATGGTGGTGGGAAGGCAATGCGGTCAGGACTACTGACTTGGATACGGTTATGCGTAAGTACCAGGAGGCAAATCTGGGGGGATTGGAGATCACTCCTATTTATGGAATACATGGTTATGAGGACCGCTTTAAAGATTTTCTTTCTCCGGAATGGGTTGATTTGTTTCTGTATACTTTGCAGGAAGCGAAGCAGCTGGGGTTAGGAATTGATTTGGCTAATGCTTCGGGATGGCCGTTTGGAGGACCTTGGGTCACTCCCGAAGATGCGTGCAAGACGGTGGCTTATAAAACTTATCAATTGAAAGAAGGCGAACAACTAAGTGAACCTGTCCGGTATAAGGAAGAAGGCTTTGTCAGATTGGCAGGGCATACTCCGGTAAAACTGGCGGATTTGAAAGAACCGGTCAGTGCGAATGCTGATTTACAGACATTGGCATTGGATCAGGTACGATATAAAAAGGAACTGCCTTTGATTATAGTGACCGCTAATAGTGATAAAGGTGAATGTCTTGACTTGACTTCAAAAATAAAGCCGGATGGTACATTGGACTGGACGGCTCCTCAAGGTGACTGGATTATTTGCGCTCTGTTCCAAGGTCATCATGGAAAAATGGTAGAACGTGCAGGGCCTGGTGGTGAAGGTGATGTGATAGACCATTTTTCAGCTTCGGCCATTGATCATTATCTCAGTAAATTTGATGAGGCTTTTAAAGGAAAGGATATCAGTTATCTGAGGTATTATTTTAATGACTCTTATGAAGTGGACGATGCAAGAGGCGAGTCAAATTGGACTCCTGCTTTTTTTGACGAATTCCAAAAGTATAGGGGATATGACTTGCGTCAGCACTTACCTGCATTGTTAGGTATGGATACACCGGATAAGAATGCAAGGGTGTTGTATGATTATAGACAAACCATAAACGATTTATTGATAAATCATTATTCCATTCGTTGGCAACATTGGGCGGCAAAACAAGGAAAGGGTATAAGGAATCAGGCTCATGGTTCTCCTGCCAATATTCTGGATTTGTATGCAGTGAGTGATGTGCCCGAAATAGAAGGGCGTGATTTGGTCAGTATAAAAGCGGCTCCGTCTGTAGCCCATACGGAAGGAAAGAAACTCTCATCTTCGGAAAGTGCGACTTGGCTGGATGAACATTTCCAATCGAATCTGGGAGATGTAAAGAAAGCACTTGACCTTTTCTTTCTGGGCGGGGTGAATCATATTTTTTATCATGGCACTTGTTTCAGTCCGCAGGAGGCTCCCTGGCCGGGATGGTTATTTTATGCGGCAGTCCATTTTCATCCGAACAATCCGTTTTGGGAGGATTTTAAATATTTGAATCAGTATGTTACTCGTGTGCAGTCATTTTTACAGGATGGCACTCCTGATAATGATGTCCTTTTATATTATAACATAGCCGATGTGATGTCTGAACAAGGGAACAGAAGTCTTCAACACTTTAGCGGATTGGATCGTAATATGTTGGAATCTTCGGTCAGAGAAAGTGCGGTAACTTTAACAGAGAATGGTTATGCGTGGGATATGATTTCTGACAAGCAACTTCTTAAAACTAATGTTGAGAAAGAAATGATTGTAACGCCCGGTGCCGCATATAAAACCGTTCTTGTTTCGGCGGCGCAATATATTCCTTATGAAACAATGGAAAAACTGATGGCTTTGGCTGATGAAGGTGCTACCGTTGTGTTTTATAAGGGAATTCCTCAAGATATGGCCGGAATGATTCTTTCGGAAGAGAAACAGGCTCATTTTAAAGAAATGCTGGATGCTCTGGACTTTCATGCTGAAGGTGCTGTTAAATGTGCTCGTGTAGGTAAGGGGAAGATTTGTTTGTCAGATGATATTAATGCTCTGATGAATGAGGCGAATGTGGGTGCCGAGAAAATGTATCAGGCAGGTCTGCAATGTATCCGAAGAAATAGTGCGACGGGAAAATATTACTTTATAGAAAATAGTAGCGACCGTAAAATAGAGGATTGGATTCCACTTCGTACAGAAGCTCGGAGTGCGGCGATTTTCAATCCAATGACTGGTGCCAGTGGTTTGGCTGCTATGAAACGCAATGACGGGCAAACAGATGTTTACCTGGAATTGAATCCGGGTGAAACTGTCATTGTATCAACTTCCAGTCAGAATTTTACAGGAGATGCCTATGCTTATTATCAAAATGCAGGTGAGCCAAATCCAGTTTCCGGCAGTTGGACTGTTTCTTTTGTTCAAGGAGGTCCTCAACTTCCTGCTTCTATAACGGTTGATAGTTTGGGCTCATGGACTGATTTTGTAGGGGGATTTCAGGGTGTTTGTGTAATATGTTGAGTATTAATGTAATATGTGAATATGCGCAACATGAATACCCTGAAATTTCGTTTTGAACGAATTTCTATATAAATGTATCTTATTCTATGGTAGGCAAGAGGACTTTATGCTAGTTTTGCAACAAACAATTTGAGATAGCTATGAGAAACAAAATTCTTTTATTTTTATTGACTTTTATAGGAATAAGTCAGATTGCGGCAGCATCATCTGTCCGTGATAAATACAATTTTAATTCTGAATGGTTACTTTATGTTGGCGATACACCGGAAGCCAAAGAGGTACGTTTCAGGATACGGATTGGAAGAAAGTAACATTACCCCGTCCTTTTAATGAAGATGAAGCTTTTCGTTTGAGTATAGAACAACTGACAGATACTGTGATGTGGTATCGTAAACATTTCCGTCTGCCTGCCGATACTTAAGAACAAAAAAAGTCTTTGTTGAATTTGAAGGGGTTCGTCAAGGAGCTGATTTTTATATCAATGGCGAATATATCGGCTTGCATGAAAATGGTGCGATGGCTGTAGGTTTCTTTGACTCCCTTATATTAAATATGGACAAGAGAATGTAATGGCGGTCCGCATTGATAACAATTGGAATTATAAGGAACGTGCTACCGGCACCAAATATCAATGGAGTGACCGTAATTTCAATGCCAATTATGGAGGTATACCTAAGAATGTATGGCTTCATGTAACCGATAAGGTTTATCAGACACTTCCCTTGTATAGTAATTTAAAAACTACCGGGGTTTATATCTATGCGGAAGATATCCGTGTGAAGTCTCGTAAGGCCGTGGTTCATGCAGAGTCTGAAATAAAAATGAATATAATCGGGATAAGAAAGTCGCTTATAAGGTTGAAGTGCTTGATCGTGACGGGAAAAGCATAAAAAGTTTTGAGGGTACTCAGACGGTAGTAAAACCGGGTGAAACTGCGACTTTGGAAGCTTCGGCAGAAATAGACGGACTTCATTTCTGGAGTTGGGGATACGGATATTTGTACACAGTAAAAACCAGTTTATGGGTGGATGCAGAAAAGTAGATGAAGTGGCTATTCGTACCGGTTTCCGTAAAACTCGTTTCGGCAAAGGAATGATTTGGTTGAATGACCGGGTGATTCAGATGAAAGGTTTTGCACAGCGTACCAGTAATGAATGGCCGGGAGTCGGTATGAGTGTTCCTGCATGGCTGAGTGATTATAGCAACGGTCTGATGGTGGAAGATAATGCCAACTTGGTTCGTTGGATGCATATCACCCCTTGGAAGCAGGATATTGAATCGTGTGACCGTGTCGGATTGATTCAGGCGATGCAGGCCGGAGATGCGGAAAAAGACCGTGAAGGACGTCAATGGGAACAACGGGTAGAGTTGATGCGAGACGCGATTATCTACAACCGTAATAATCCGAGTATTTTATTCTATGAATGTGGAAACGAATCAATCAGCCGTGAACACATGATAGAAATGAAAGCGATTCGTGATAAGTATGACCCTCATGGAGGCCGTGCCATCGGTTCCCGTGAAATGCTTGATATTCGTGAAGCCGAATATGGTGGCGAGATGCTTTATATCAATAAGAGCAAACATCATCCGATGTGGGCCATGGAATACTGCCGTGATGAAGGTCTGCGCAAATATTGGGATGAATATTCTTATCCATATCATAAAAATGGGGAAGGAAATAATTCATTCCGTTCTGCAATGACTAATAAGGTCCAGAAAAAAAAAAAGGTGGATGCCCGTGCTTATAATCACAATCAGGATTCCTTTACTATTGAAAATGTGATTCGTTGGTTTGATTATTGGCGTGAACGCCCGGGTACAGGTGACCGTGTCAGCTCAGGAGGTGTGAAAATCATCTTCTCGGATACGAATACACATTATCGTGGTGTGGAGAATTATCGTCGTAGCGGAGTAACCGACGCCATGCGTATTCCTAAAGATCCCTTCTTTGCACATCAGGTGATGTGGGACGGATGGGTGGATATAGAGAATCCCCGTATTCATATCGTTGGTCATTGGAACTATAAAGAAGATGTGGTTAAACCTGTTTATGTGGTATCCAGTGCAGAAAAAAGTGGAATTGTTCCTGAATGGTAAATCTTTTAGGAAACGGTCAAAGAGATTATCATTTCTTGTATACTTTCAAAGATGTGGCATTTGTTCCGGGCAAGTTGGAAGCTGTAGGGTATGATAAGAATGGAAAAGAATGTTGTCGCGCTGAATTGCAGACTGCAGGCAAGCCGGAACCGATTAAACTCAGTGTGATTCAGAGTCCTAATGGCTGGAAAGCGGATGGAGCTGATATGGTATTGCTTCAAGTGGAAGTGATGGATAAAGATGGCAGACGTTGCCCGCTGTCTAATGATCTGATACATTTTGACGTATAGGGACCGGCTGAATGTCGTTGTGGAATAGCACAGGGCAAAGACAATTTTATTCTTTCAAAAGATTTGCCAGTAGAATGTGGTATCAACCGGGCTTTGATACGCTCTTTACGACTCCGGGACAGTTCGTATAACAGCCAAGGCTGATGGATTGCAATCTGCCGACATCAGTTTTTCTTCCGCACCGGTTGAAGTGAAGAATGGCTTGAGTAACTATATTCCGGGAGATGAACTGGAGGGCAGGCTGACCCGTGGAGAAACTCCGTTGACTCCTTCTTACAAAGATACGAAAGTCGATGTGAATATCTTATCGGCGGTTGCCGGAGCCAACCAGGATGAAGCGATAAAAAGTTTCGATGATAATGAATTGAGTGAATGGAAGAATGATGGCAGACTGAACAGTGCATGGATAACTTATAGTTTGGAACGTGCGGCCCGTGTGGATGAAATTTGCATGAAACTTACCGGTTGGCGTTTGCGTAGCTATCCGTTGGAAATATATGCAGGTGATGAACTGATTTGGAGTGGTGAGACTGAAAAGAGTTTGGGATATATCCACCTGAATGTAAAACCTGTATTGACAAATGAGATAACCATTCGTTTGAAAGGTGCCAGCAAGGAAGGTGACGGTTTCGGACAAATTGTAGAGGTTGCTGCGCCTGCTGCGGGTGAATGGGATTTGTTTAAGGCAAAAATGGCGATAAAACCAATCACGAGTTACGCATTGTTGAAATTGAGTTTAAAGAGAATTTGTGGCAATAGAGATGTGGATATTTTTTAGAGGTAAAGATTGATTGCCAGGAGTTTCTTTTTAAGTAGATAGGCGGGGAAACTCCCGCTTGTATTAAGGTTTTATAAATTGTTAGATGAAACATTGGGTTATGATGAATATGCTTCTGCTTGTCGGAAGCATATTCGCTTTCTCCCAACCTTATAGTGGAGAAAAGCTTTCAAGAGGATTGATTGGAATTCCTACAGAGGAAGGAATGTATTTTTAGCTGGCGCATGACCTTGGAGGATGCAGCCGGATTACAATTTGATTTATCCCGTAGTTCCGGTGGAGGTGCGGAGGTAAAATTAAATAAAGAACCGATAGATCGGACTTCCGATTTTTAGACCGTACGGTTGATTATACGGTGGATAATCGTTGGACTTTAAAAGCAACTACCGGGGAAGTCGCTACCTGGACCCGTTTGAAGGGGAGAGAAACGGAATCCTTATTTAAGTATTCCTGTTTGTAAACCGGAGGACGGAGAAATAGCAGGTGAGCCATTTACTTATACAGCTAATGATTGTAGCGTGGGCGATCTGGATGGTGATGGAGAGTATGAGATTATTTTAAAATGGTCTCCTTCTAATTCAAAGCGACCGCCACAACGTGGCTTTACCGGTAATACCTATTTGGACGCATATAAAATGGATGGAAGAAGATTGTGGCGTATTGATTTGGGACCGAATGTACGTTCCGGAGCAGCCACTACTAATTTCTTGGTTTTTGATTTTGATGGAGATGGATGTGCGGAAATCTGTTGTAAGACAGGAGATGGTACTGTCGATGGGCTGGGACATCGGATAGGAGATGCCCAAGCCGACTGGAGGACATGGGATAAAAAAAGTCCTACGTATGGTAAGATAGTAAATGGCCCGGAATACCTCACGGTTTTTGAGGGACGTACCGGAAAAGAACTGGATTCGAAAGAATATATTCCAACCCGTTATCCCTTGGATGGTTGGGGAGGTGTCGGTGGCAATTGTGGTAATGATAATACTGGTGGTCGTTCAGACCGTTTTACAGCTGGAGTAGCTTTTCTGGATGGAAAAACGCCTTCACCTATCATGGTAAGAGGATGGTACGGACGGACGGTGGTGGCTGCATGGACTTTTACAAACGGGGCATTGAAACATACATGGACTTTTGATAGTGCGGCACCGGGGTGGGAGGCCTATTCGGGCATGGGAAATCATAGTGTGACCGTAGCGGATTTTGATGGTGATGGTTGTGATGAAATCTGTGTGGGGGCTATGACTGTAGACCATGACGGTAAAGGACTGTTTACTACGGGCTTGCGTCACGGGGATGCTTTACATGCCGGACGTTTTATTCCTTCCCGTCAAGGTATGCAGGTTTTTGGCGTGCATGAAAATGAAGGCGATAATGAAATTGTAAAGCGTACTCCTGCCGTAGCTATGTTTGATGGAGCGACCGGAGAAATTATCTGGCAGGATGGTTTGGGACAAGATGCCGGTCGTGGAGTAGCTGCTGATATTGATCCGCGTTATGATGGAGCAGAGTGTTGGTGCAATATAGGAGGTTTGAGAAGAGGGATACCGGAGAAATAATCAGTAATAGAAAGCCTGACTCCTGTAATTTTACCATTTATTGGGACGCTGATCCCTTTAGCGGAATTACTGGATCATGTTTCCATCAGTAAATGGAATTGGAATGCGGAAAGTACAGATTTATTATTGAAAGCCGAGGGAGTTGTTTCCAATAATGGAACAAAAGGTAATCCGTGTTTGTCGGGTGATATATGACCGTCAGTACAGGTTGGCGATAGCTTGGCAGAATGTAGCGTATAACCAACCGCCGCACCCTAGTTTCTAGCCTTGTCGCTACTCTGATTAGGATATATGTACTATTGGTTGAACGAATAAACAGGAAAATGAATGAATTTCTATTCTCCGGTTTGTTCGTTCATCTTATTTTTGTGAAAAATTTGAAATGCAATAAAAAAAAAAACACTATAAATGTCATGAAAGGAAACAAAAGTTTATTATGGATGTAAAAAAAAAGGGAGCTGTTCTATTGTCCACAAATTTCAGTTATGAATGCTCATCGCAAGAGGCGACTGCTGTTCCTTTGCAATGGATTGGTGAGACTCCCCGGCAGGATAAGGCCAAGTTTCGGAGTGCCTTTTGATAAAGGGGAAGTTTTTCCTGAAAACAAGTTACGGCTATCTCGCAGAGAGTGGTGAGGATATTCCTATTGATACCTGGGATCTTTGGCTTATTGGCCGGAAAAAGTGGGGGAGGAATAGCAGGAGTTATTCCTGCCGGAACAGAAAAACTGACTCTGAAAAGGCGGTAAAGAAATCTAAAGCGAAATCAAACTGCCGGATACAGATAAAAAAAGTCCGTTTCTGTGGCAGAAACATCACAGGGTATTCATATTTCTACCGGAGTCATTCCCCAGCATATATACCTCGTCAAGGCGAATTTTTGATAGATAGTCTGTTATATAAAGGTGTGAAAGTAGGAGAAAAGGCTAGGCTTATCTGCCATACGCAAAGCGAACCGGTACTTGAAAGTACTTCTCAAGTTTCTTTCACTAATTATATAGGAGAACTGAAATCTGTGACTGTAGAGCGTGCCGGTTCTGTGCGTGCGCTTAAATTGGAAGGGGTACAACAAAAGTCCGAATGGTCGTGAGTGGTTGCCCTTTGTGGTACGGTTTTATTTTTATGGTGGCAGTGAGCAAGTGAAAATGGCGGCGAAGGCTTGTATATGACGGAGATCAGAACAGATTGGCTCCGCGCCTTGGGAGCTGGCTGTTTTGACGTTCCTATGCGTGAGGTTTTTAACAATCGCCATGTAGCTTTCTCTCTTTGTGCCGATGGTGGAGTCTGAGCGAGCCCGTTCAGCCTTTGGTGGGACGACGCATACTTACATTGGGTAAAACTGGAATGGAGAATCTTCGTTACAGCAACAGCAGATGGATTATCCGTCTTCTATTGAAATCTCGGATGCAAAAACTCCGGTGGCTGCTCCCTTACGGGATTGCCCGTACAACGACTCTTACCTTGATACCTCAGGGTGGTTATAGCGGAAAGAAAGCTTTTGCAGAACAAGCTAAACAACTTGCCGGACCGGGAGTGCTGATGCCTGTACCTGACTATTTGCATGCCAAGCAGGCATTTGGTGTTTGAGCCTTCCCGATCGTAGTACTCCTTTCCGTGCCCGGGTGGAAGACAGGCTGGATGCTTATATCAGCTTCTATCAAAAAGCGATAGAACAAAACAAATGGTATGGTTTCTGGAATTATGGGGATGTGATGCATGCATACGATCCTGTCCGCCATACCTGGCGTTATGACATCGGAGGTTTTGCATGGGATAACACGGAACTGGCTTCTAATATGTGGCTATGGTATAATTTCCTGCGTACCGGACGTGCTGATATCTGGCGCATGGCAGAAGCCATGACCCGTCATACGGCGGAAGTGGATGTGTATCATATCGGTCCGAATGCAGGATTGGGTAGCCGGCACAACGTCAGGCATTGGGGATGTGGAGCCAAAGAAGCACGGATCAGTCAGGCTGCCTGGAATCGTTTCTACTATTATCTTACTACGGACGACCGATGCGGTGATTTAATGACCGAAGTAAAAAGATGCCGATCAGAAATTGTACACGAATGGAATTGGCTTGATCTTGCCGCCCCATGGGAGTGGCTAAGGAAGACCGCATATCCCGTTTGTTGGGATATGCAGCCTATCATACCGTAATGCAAAAATGGCGGAAGAGGCTTGGACAGATTTGTTTTCCCGCTTGGAACATACTCGGCTCCACCTTTCCGTATAAAACTGTTCTTCCGCCGGAAGTTCCCGCTCCCTTTGGATGAATGTACAAGTATCAGTACCAATGATGCCGCCCTTTGGAGCCTGGATGCCATTTATATGCAGGAAGTGATTTCTATGCGGCCCCTGCTGGTGTGATACTCACTTTGACATAGAAACCTACCAGCAAGATGATGAAAAGTACATTCTCGTAATACAGTTCCTGTTCACGGATAATCGTATGTAGTGTCTGCAAAAGAAGCTTTGCAGGCGTTGGAAAAAAGAATTGTAGTCGCCGGAACGTATTTCACGGACAAACTTTTATATCTCAAATGGAGATTCAACGTTGTTCATGCTGGTATAATAAGGTACGAAACTGTATGAACCCTTCTTCCACTTCTTTTGTTTGGAAAGCCCAAATGATAGATACCGAACTCTTCATCATATCCTTTTATAGTAATCCGAATCAATGCTGTTCAACACTTGGGCATTGGTCTCTTCGTGTGCCATCCGTTCCAGATTGGCCGATGTCTTTTAGCAGTTCACCAAGTAAGTAGGAGTCCCTGTCTCGAACCAGTAACTGCCAAATCTCTTGCGCTTGAAAGCATTGAGCAGACTAAACGGATTATATATGCCGATGTTATTCAGATCACTGAATACACTTACTTTTCCAAACTTAGTTACCCTGTCAGCATGGCGAATTTACGCAGCCATCCTTGCTTTTCTAATGCTCCGTAGAATGTTTTGCGTTTGTTTCGCGAAAACTATTTTGTAATTCTTTATTGCCGATGGCTTGAAATAATAGCGTCCGGATTTCACCAATTGATAAATCAATGCTGTTTTATCAATATAGAAATAACCATCAGGCGGAGACTTTCAAAATTCTGTATACCGATAGGATAAATCTGCCAATGCCCATACTTTTTGTTTTAAATGATAACGCCACAAAGTTACTGATTTCCTTTTTATTTCCTGTATTTTCAGCGAATTCTTTTGGAATAATGTTTTGTTTTTTAAGTAGGTATGTCACTGAGGGGAAGCCGAGAAACTTTTCATCTTTTTGTTCTCTCTAAAAGGATTTTATGATCTTTTGTTTCTTAATTTATGTCGATGGTTGATGTGGATAAAGTATAATTTATGATAGAAAGTTGGACGCGAAAATGCCTCCCTCATGCCCCCATTTTTTGCCATAACTTACATTTTATAAATGAACTGCTTATTGTGAAGATTGCGTTAAAGTGAGGGCATTGCCCTTTTACTAACACCGATGCGTAAATAAATTATTCAGACTTCATTCGCATGATACAAAAGCACTTTTATTGCTGGTTTATGGGAATGTCTGGAATACCTGCTATTGTTGATGAGCAGTTCCTTTATGCGTATGTCCTTTCGCACTGAAAATCTTCATTGAAAGCATCTCCCTTTTCCTCCTTTTCTCCTCTGAAGTAGCAGAAGAAGTGATATTGAAAACTGTCTAAAACTCTGTCAAATTCGGTGTTGTTTTGCCACAATACAACTTTTTTTCATCATTCACCCCTCTAACGTTCGTTCTATAAAGCAGCTGCATGGCTTGTGAATCGAGTTGGTGGTAGTCTATGTGTGCATATTTCCCGTCCCTATTTCTTTCTTTCCTTTTCTTTTCCTACTTTTTATATGTTTGTAATTGCTTATCTACCTAGGTGGAATCTAACCACAAGGGTGGTTAGTTAATCATTAAAGGTGATTGATTTAATTATCCCATTGTGGTTATGTCGATTTACTATATTTCTTTACTATATTATTCCTTGTTATTTATTTGTTATATTGTTGATTATTAATGTGTTATTATTTTGATTATGTCGATTGT
>VOFI01001609.1_pt1 | contig 70780 bp, 124 predicted proteins | sample 5384131 | NCBI WGS metagenome assembly VOFI01 (sample SAMN12384728, study PRJNA508395) | human gut metagenome | isolation source: healthy gut H | host: Homo sapiens
ACGAATTTCCGGTAAGGGTGGCTCTGTTATGCCGTTTCCGCACACCTGCACAACAGAAAAAACGATCGAAGATTTGAAAAAGGGACAGGTTGATATCATCATCGGAACCCACCGGGTATTGAGTAAGGATGTGGCATTTAAAGATCTGGGACTTCTGATCATTGATGAGGAACAGCGTTTTGGAGTACAGCATAAAGAAAAGATCAAAAAAGCTGAAGGAAAATATGGAGGTTCTGACACTAACGGCAACACCGATTCCCCGAACGCTTCATATGAGTCTGATCGGAATCCGTGACATGAGTGTGCTGGAAGAAGCACCAGTTGACCGGATGCCGATCCAGACCTATGTGATGGAGGAGAATGATGAGATGGTCGGGAGGCAATCGAAAGAGAAATTTCCCGCCAGGGACAGGTGTACTATGTCTATAACCGTGTCCAGGATATAGCTGAAATGGCAGCGAAGATCCAGAAACTTGTGCCGGATGCAAATGTGGCATATGCACACGGGCAGATGCGGGAACACAAGTTAGAAGATATTATGTACGATTTCATCAATGGAGAAATTGATGTTCTGGTATCGACGACGATCATCGAGACCGGTCTTGACATTTCCAATGCCAATACCATGATCATCCATGATGCAGATCGGATGGGGCTCTCCCAGCTTTATCAGCTACGTGGAAGAGTTGGAAGATCGAACCGTATGGCATATGCATTTCTTTTGTACAGAAGAGACAAAATGCTCCGGGAGGTTGCAGAAAAACGTCTTTCGGCAATTCGTGAGTTTACAGATCTTGGCTCTGGTGTAAAAATCGCCATGCGGGATCTGGAAATCCGTGGGGCAGGAAACCTGCTTGGGGAGGAACAGCATGGACATATGGATGCAGTGGGATACGATCTTTACTGTAAGATGTTAAGTGAGGCAGTCCGTCACCTGAAGGGAGAAATCCCGGAAGAAACCTATGCGACAACCGTGGATCTGAATATTGATGCTTATATTCCGGCATCTTATATTCCGAATGAGTATCAGAAACTGGATATCTATAAACGGATCGCAAAGCAATTGAGACAGAAGAAGAACAGGAAGATATGCTAGAAGAACTGATTGACCGTTTCGGCGATCCGCCACGCAAGGTGCAGCAGCTTCTGATGATCGCGCAAAGCTGAAGGCGAAAGCACATGCGGCTTATGTAATTTCGGTAGAGCAAAAAGGCGATGAATACAAATTTACCATGTATGAGAAGGCAAGAGTAAATGTAGCAAAGATTCCGGAACTGCTGGCAAAATATAAGGGAGAACTGACATTTAAGACAGATGCAGAAAATCCATATTTTATTTATTGTAAACTTCGGAAAAATAAAAAAAGAAAAAGCAGAGCAGATCCTTGAAAATGCAGGAAAAATTGTCGAAGATATACAGGGACTTGTCGAAGAATAATGTGTATTTTTATGAAAAAGATTGCCAGTAAGGTAAAAAAAAAGATATACTATACGAGTGCATATTGAAGAAGTGTGTACAATGGAGAGAAGATCAAGGAGGAAATTTTATAAATGAAAAAAAGAGTGGTTGCCTGTATACTGGCAGTTGCCTGCATTGCATCTTTTTAAACGGATGTGGAAGCAAGTTTAACGGACAGGATACAGTGGTAGAAGTCGGAGATGAGAAAGTGACTGCAGATGTGGCGAACTTTTTGCAAGATATCAGCAGGCGCAGTTTGAAACAACATATAGCAGTTATCTGGGAGATGATTTTTGGGGAAAAGAAGTTACAGACGGAAAGACTTACGACGAAGAGAATTATAAGGATTCAATCATGGATTCTCTGGAAGAAATGTATATTCTGGATGAGCACAAGGATGATTATAAAGTTTCGCTAAGTGATGATGAGGAAAAAAGCATCGAGGATGCTTTGCGAAGAAATTTACTGACAGCAATGACAGTGCTTTGCAAAAGATGCAGTATCGGGCGATGAAAAGACGGTAAAGAAAGTACTGGAACTTCTGACACTTCAGAAGAAGATGGAAACTGCCATGACTGCGGATGTAGATACGAATGTATCCGATGAGGAAGCAAAGCACAGAAGAAATTGCAGTATGTGCTGTTCTCTACAAAGACAAAGGGCAGTGATGGAAAATCGACAGATATGTCAGATGACGAAAAAGCAGAAGTGAAAAAAGAAAGCAGAAGATTTCCAGAAAGATGCGGCTTCGGCAGAAGATTTTTCTGTATTTGCAACAGCAAGTAGGTGCATCAGCCACCGATCTGACATTTGACTCGGATACGACATCGCCAAACGAAGATCTGATCAAAGCTGCTGATAAGTTAAAGAAGGTGAAGTAACAGACGTGATCGAAGCAGACAATGGCTATTATGTTGCAAAAGTAGTCAGCCTTCTTGACCGTGATGCAACGGATACCAAGAAAGAGTCCATTGTATCACAGAGAAAGAGTGACCAGTATCAGTCAATTTGTAAGAAATGGAAAAAGAAAACGGATATTAAAGTACATAAAAAGTATGGAATACGATCAGTTTTGCTGATCAGGGCGTAACGGTTAAGAGCACGACCGAAGATACAGATACATCTTCAGACTCTTCATCAAAATAAGCGTCTGACTTAACAACAGGAAAGTACGACAGGAGGAGAGATTAGGATGGAATCAATAGGTATAGTATTGAAGGATATCATGGGAAACAGTGCGGTATTTATAGCAGGAAAAGAAGCTGTGATTGTTTCGGCGGTATCAATTGTTATATCGGTTTTCATTGGAATTTTAGGTTTGAAGCTGATCCGTGTCTGGAATGCAGTGATTGGATTTGTTGCAGGGGCATTGCTTGGATTTGCCGTGACATATCTTATGGGACTGGAAGTTGTTCCGGTACTGATCGCGACCGGTGTTGCGGGTTTGGTTTTTGCAATACTGAACAGTGTATTTAAGAAATTCGGAGCTTTCTGGGTATGCTTTCTGGGAATGGCTGGCACAGTACTTGCGATTACAAATGCGGGAAACTGGATCATGCTGGCAGTCTGCGGAGCAGTCGGACTGATTTTCGCAATCCTTGCGATGATCTGGTTTGAACCGTTTGTGATTATTGCGACGGCATTAGCAGGCGGTTTTGGAGCAGGAATGATGATCTATGATCTGGCAGGTCTGAAAAATGTGATTTTCATGTGGATCATTTCGATTGTGATTACATTTATCGGAATCGTGATCCAGTTTATCATGAAGTCAAGTGAGATCAACAAGAAGCAGGTTCGAAGAGCAAATGCGATCAAGAAAGAAACATCAAAAGAAGAAGAAATAGAGATGGCAAGAACCATGCTGATCGATCTGGATGATGATGATGACGAGGATGAAGAATAGATAAGATGGATGAGAGGATGTATCAGAATGTGATACATCCTCTTTTTGTATCTGATCAGGAATGGCTGGAAGAAACCGGTATTTCTTGCGGCGTTATAAAAAAAAAAGAGGTATAATAAAAATAGTATCAACGATATAAGATCTGGAGATGAAAATATGAAGATAGATATGCATTGTCATGTAAGAGAAGGATCAATTGACAGCAAAGTGCCGATTGAAGAATTTATTAAAAAGCTGCAGTCTAAAGGCATTGGCGGAATGCTGGTTACAGATCATGACACCTATAATGGATATCGGCACTGGAAGAATACGGTCAAAGGGAGAAAATACAAAGATTTTGTCGTATTGAAAGGAATAGAGTATGATACACTGGATGCGGGGGCACATTCTGATCATTATGCCACAGGGAGTAAAGATGCGCCTTCTGGAGCTGAGAGGGCTTCCGCTTTCGCTGCTGATTGATTTTGTGCATCACAATGGAGGAATCTGTGGACCGGCACATCCGTGTGGGGGAAAAGTATCTGAGTTTTACGAATACGAAAAGATGGCAGAAATCTCCGGAGTTGATTGAAAAATTTGATTTTATAGAGACTTTCAATGCATGTGAGCCACCACAGTCCAATGAAGGGGCGAAGTATCTTGCTGAAAAATATGGAAAACCGGGAACCGGAGGAAGTGATGCGCATAAGCTGGACTGTGTCGGCATGGGGTATACGGAATTTCCGGTACGGATTGAGACAGAGCTGGATCTGATCCGGCAGATCAGGGAAAAAGGAGAGATCCAGTCCGGTGGGGAGTATTACACGAAGACGACAAAAGACAAAAATTGGAAAATTCAATAAACTTCTGATCTTTTCTTTCTGGTTTTATAACCGGGGTGGTGCACTTCTGAAAAAGCACACACGCAAAAAAAGAAGATCAATAAAGAACAGCCACTTGATGCAATCGATCCAATCGAGATTCCGTATCTGGACAAGATCAAGAGGAAACATTAGTGAGTGGCAAAATTTACTTTTGATACTCACATCATAATTTTAAAGATAAAAATCCATCTGATTTCTTTTTTTAAAAGAAAACCAGATGGATTTTTTACAACCTGTTATTTTTTGAGAGACATTTCCTTCAGTTTGTTCTAAGATCTTCAAAGGATTCTTTGTAATTGCGGCTCTGCATTTTCGGGAAAGCTTTCATGATACGCTTCTGCATATGAGAAGTTGCTTTGACATTTTCCAGGTAGCTTCTGCGAAGAAGAGCAATCCGTTCTTTTTACTTCGTCAGAAACATCGGCAAGGGTGTCTGAAATTGCTTCCTGTTTTTCGGAAATAGCAGATTTAAATTCTTCCTGCTTCTCAGATACAGTATCTTTGAACTCTTCCTGTTTTTCCATAGCTGTAATGGTACGCTTGTAGATTGATTCACCAAGCTTGTCGGAAATCTGATGAAGTTCGTCTGCAATGGCCTGCATTTTTTCAAGACGTTTGTTGAGCTTCAGGATACCGGATGCTGTTACATAGAGATCGGCAAGTCCGGCAATCACCAGAATACATACAAGAATGATACCGACAAGGAAAGGAATGTGTGAGAGCAGTGTGTCAATCAGTGGATGGAATACATCTACGATGAAAACACAGAACACTCCCCAGATCAGAGAAAACAAAAGGCACACATATCCATTCAGATTGAGCGGCATATTAGAATAATCCCACCATTTGTTATGGAAAACCTTTTCGAGAATGAACCCGGTCAGCCATTCGATTGCAGTAACAAGAATAGCACTTCCGAGATATAGCAGGAGCAGGTTGGAAACGAAGCGGTGTCAGAAAATGAATGACTGCAACCACGCCGAAACCGTATACCGGACAGATCGGGCCATTTAAAAATCCACGGTTGACAAAACGACGTTCTTTAAAAGCGGCAAACGCAACTTCTGTACACCAGCCTAAAAAGGCATATATAAAGAAGCACTGAAATAAATAATATAGATGCTGTGCAGTCATAAAAAACCTCCTTGAGTCTCTTTGCAAAAAAATATGTAATCCTTTATATTATATACAGAAAGGAAAGATGTGTAAACGGAAAAATGTGCTATACTGAAAACATGACATGGAAGGAGCTGGTAAAATGCTGGAAGAAATGATGCCAAGATGGGTTCCGACAGAAAATGTAAATGGATTTGAAATCTGTCCCGGACTGTATCGTGATGAGGGTGCGACTGCATTTCAGTCGGCAGTTAATTTTACAGTGCATTCAAAAGGGGCTGTGACATGTGAACTTCTTCTGTTTCACAGAAAGGAACCGGAACCTTATGCGGTGATCCCATTCCCGGAAAACTGCCGGATTGGGGATGTATTTTCCATGATGGTATTCGGACTGGATATTGAAGAATTTGAATATGCGTACAGACTGGATGGATGAACCGTGGAAACCAAAGGAAGGTCTGCTGTTTGATAAAAAGCATATTTTACTGGATCCGTATGCAAAGGCAGTTACCGGACAGAGTGTATGGGGAAAAGCACTAAATACAGGGGGGATATCGTGCCAGAGTAGTCCGGAATAATTTCTTCTGGGGCAGTGAAAAGCCGGATAAGATCCCGATGGAAAAACTGATCATCTATGAGATGCATGTCAGGGGATTCACGAAGATGGACAAAAGTGTCCGTCATCCTGGAACCTTTGCCGGAATCAAAAAAAAATTCCTTATCTGAAAACACTGGGGATTAATGCGGTGGAGCTGATGCCGATCTTTGAATTTGATGAACTGCAGGGGAGCCGTGAGGTTGATGGAAAGAAACTGATTGATTACTGGGGGTATAATACAGTCAGCTTTTTGCGCCGAATACGAGCTATGCAAAGCATCAACGGAATACAACCGGGAAGGAGTAGAATTAAAAGAACTGATCCGGGAACTGCATGATAACCAGATTGAAGTAATTCTGGATGTGGTGTTTAACCATACGGCAGAAGGAAATGAATGCGACCGTTTATTTCGTTTAAAGGATTTGACAATCAGATTTATTATATGTTGACACCCGATGGAAAATATTATAATTTCAGTGGCTGTGGAAATACTGTGAATTGTAATCATCCGGTGGTGATCAAAATGATCCAGGATTGTCTGCGATACTGGGTGGCAGAGTACCGGGTGGACGGCTTCCGGTTTGATCTTGCCTCGATCCTGGGAAGAAATGAGGATGGGTCACCGATGGAAAATCCACCACTCGTAAAGAATCTTGCCTATGATTCGGCGCTTGCAGACACAAAGCTGATCGCGGAGGCGTGGGATGCCGGCGGACTTTATCAGGTCGGAAGTTTTCCGGCATTCCGCAGATGGTCAGAATGGAACGGAAGATACCGGGATGACGTGCGGGAATATTTAAAAGGGGGACTTTGGGCAAAGAGGAGCAGCGCTTCAGAGAATTGCCGGTTCTCCGGACATCTATGATACCAGAATCCGCGGAAAACATGCTTCTGTGAATTTTCTTACCTGCCATGACGGCTTTACTTTATATGATCTTTATTCCTATAACCAGAAGCATAATGAGGCTAATGGATGGGGAAATCTTGATGGAAGTGACGATAACCGGAGCTGGAACTGTGGGGCAGAGGGGGACACTGATCAGGTGATGGTTGTTGAACTGCGCCATCGGATGATGAAAAATGCTTTTTGCGGTCCTGCTTTGCAGCAGAGGGACACCGATGTTCCTTGCAGGTGATGAGTTTGGCAATACTCAGTTCGGGAATAATAATGCCTACTGTCAGGATAACGAGATTTCCTGGCTGGACTGGACAAGAAAAGAAAAGTTTCAGGATGTATTTGATTTTTTGTGCTTATATGACGGCATTTCGGAAACGGCATCCGTCGATCACAGGAGATGCAGGGGCGAGCAGTCTTGGATTTCCGGAGATCAGCTTTCACGGTGAAGTGCCGTGGAAACTGGATTTTTTCCAGACCGGAGATCCGGACGGCGGCAGTCATGTTTGCCGGATATGATAACAAAATGGCAAAAGAAGACTGTGTGTATCTTCTGATGAATCCATACTGGGAAGGTGTCTGGATAGAACTTCCACAACTTCCTGGCGGATATAGTTGGCATGTGGCGGCAAATACTGGAGATAAAAAGCAGGAAATTTATCAGAATCCGGTACGGATTTCGGAGGAAAGAATTCTTGTGGGACCGAGAAGTGTGATCGTTCTGGAGGCAGATCAACAATAAAATGCTATTGACAAGCGGGTACTCTTCCTTTATAGTAAGGGTACTCGTCTTTTTATATTCTCTTTTCTGACCTGAAAGGCAGAAGGAGAAACTTTTATGAAATATATGAAGAATCATTTTGCCGGAATACTAAGTGTGATTCTGGCGGTAGTATCATTGTCGGGCGCAAAGAGTATGCCTGTCGTATCTGCAAACTCAGCAGAGAGAATCGCAAAGAAAGAAACGATTGTAAAACTTGATGAAAAATTAGAGCAGAGCCGGGAAAAGTGCTTGAGGAGTTAAAAACCACGAAAAGGACGGTTATTATCTGGGAACGCCTTACAGCGGATATCCTCTGACAGCAGAGAACTGCATGCGTCCGAACGGAGCCTACGGTGGAAATGGGGCAATGAACTGTACCGGGTTTGTCGCTTATGTTCTGGAAAAATGTGGAGCGGATCTGTCAGAAATTGACAAAGGAAGTCTCCGTGGCGGCAAGGTCAATGCGAGCAACTGGTTTCATTGGATGACAGACAATGCCGTGGAATCCTATCATTACAACACCATTGAGGAGCTGCTTGCGGGCGGAAAAGCGCAAAAAGGAGATGTGATCTATTTTGAGCCGGTTTCCTGGGAGGAAGAAGATGCAGACTGCCATATCGGATTTTTCTGGGGAGATAATAGCAACGATAACCGGTTCTGGCATTCGGCATCTATCCCGTCGAGTGGTAATCAGATTTCACAGCTTGTGGCAAAATCCAGATCAACGGTATATCTTTTAAGACAACCCATAACGGAAGCCTGGAGATCATGAAGAGCTCTGCAAGGTCAGAGATTACGGCTGATAATCAGCTCTACTCACTGGAAGGGGCAGAGTATACCGTCTGTAAAAGTGGGACATCCGAGGCAGGCTGCGTAATCCGGACGGACAAGAAAGGATATGGGAAGGCAGAAAATCTGCCGGAGGGTTCCTATGACATCAAAGAGACTAAAGCACCGAAAGGCTATGTACTGGACACAAAGTCTGCGGCAGATCACGGTGAATGCCGGACAGACCGTGACCTATGAGTGTCAGGATGAACCGGAAAAGACAAAGGTGGAAATCCTGATCCGAAAGCAGGATGCGGAAACAGGGAAAGGGCAGGCGCAGGCAGGACTTTCTCTTGCGGGAGCAGAATTTCATGTAGCATTTTTTTGATAGCTTTTTTGACAATCAAAATGAGATCGGTGTGAAGGTGCCGCTCAGGAGTTGGAAGTTGAAGTCGGATGCGGATGGTGTATCCGGATGGATGAGGCGCACCTGATCAGCGGGGGATCCGTTTTTTGAAAATAATGAGCTTCCGCTTGGAACGATTACAGTATGGGAGATGCATGCGCCGGAAGGATATCTGGTGGACACCGTTACACATTGTATTAGGACTGGAACGGAGCAAAATGGAAGCAATAAAGCCCTGAAAATATGGAATCCGGTAGAAATAAAAGAAAAGATCATCCGCGGAGATTTAAAGCTGGTGAAAGCAGCGGATAAGACACTTAAGAGACTGTCAGATATTCCATTTCAGATCACATCCAAGGCGACAGGGGAAAGCCATGTGATCCTGACGGACAAAAACGGGGAGGCCTCGACGGGAGCATACTGGAATCCACATACTGTCAACACGAATGAGGGGAAGACAAGTGAAGACGGGATCTGGTTTGGGGAAGGAACTCCGGATAATACAAGAGGAGCGCTTCTTTATGGAACGTATCTGGTGGAAGAATTGTCTTGTAAAAATAATGAAGACCGGATGCTGATTCCTGCGTTTGAGGTGGAAGTAACAAAGGAAATGCGAGTAATTGATCTGGGGACACTGACAAATGATGAACATCCCGTACCGGAGATCGGGACAAGAGCATCTGACCGGGAAACGGGAACGCATAACGGGAAACGGACAGAACAGGTAACGGTCATAGATCGGGTAAAATGGAAAAATCTGGAGATTGGAAAAGAATATGTAGTTAAAGGCACATTAATGGATAAGGAGACCAAAAAGCCGGTTCTTCAGGATGGAAAAAGAAGTGACCGCAGAGAAAAAGCTGATCCCGGATACAGATTCCGGAGAACTTCAGATGGAATTTACGTTTGATGCAACGAAGCTTAACGGAGAACAGGTTGTTGTATTTGAGGAAGTGTATCTGGAAGAGAAGCTGGTTGCAGTGCACGCAGATCTGGAGGACGAAGGACAGAGTGTAACCTATAAAAAGGAAAAGCAGGTAGAAGAGGAAAACCGGAAAGTCCGGAAAAGCCAAAGGAAACTGAGAAAGCAAAGACGGTTGCAACAGGAGATGGATCTTATGTAAAGATTCTGGTATTTTTGATCGGCGTTATTCTGACCGGGGCACTGCTCCTGTGTTTTCTTCTGAGCCGGATGTGGGGACGAATGTGGAAACGCAGATAAGGATGGCATTGCACTTGAAAGGTTCTTATGCTATAATCGCTAAATAGGAAAATACTTTAGCAGATTGCTGAAGTGAATCAGAAAGAATAAGAAGGGTGGAGAACCATGAATTTACTTTATAAGAGTACAAGAGATGCAGAAAAGACAGTAACAGCTTCCCAGGCAATCTTAAAAGGGTTAGCAGATGACGGCGGATTATTTGTACCGGTTTCGATTCCGAAGCTTCCGGTGTCGCTTGGTGAACTCAAAGAGATGACCTATCAGGAGATCGCATATACAGTTATGAAGGAATTCCTGACAGACTTTACAGAAGAAGAGCTGAAGAGCTGTATCGCAAAGGCTTACGACAGTAAGTTTGATACCGAAGAGATTGCACCGCTTGCGAAGGTGGAGGATGCTTATTATCTGGAACTGTTCCACGGAGCAACGATCGCATTCAAAGATATGGCACTTTCCATTCTTCCGCACCTTCTGACCACTTCTGCAAAGAAGAATCAGGTGAAGAATGAGATCGTCATTCTGACTGCAACATCCGGGGATACAGGAAAAGCTGCACTTGCAGGATTTGCAGATGTAGAAGGAACCAAGATCATCGTATTCTATCCGAAGAACGGAGTCAGCAAGGTACAGGAGATGCAGATGGTAACACAGAAAGGAGACAATACTTCTGTTGTCGCGATCCACGGTAACTTTGACAACGCACAGAGCGGTGTGAAGGCAATGTTCGAGAACAAAGAGCTGGAAAAAGAGTTAAATGAAGCAGGCTACCAGTTCTCATCTGCGAACTCCATCAATATCGGACGTCTGGTTCCGCAGGTTGTATATTATGTATATGCTTATGCGAAGCTTCTTCAGAATGAAGAGATTGCGGAAGATGAAGAGATCAATGTAGTTGTACCGACCGGTAACTTTGGAAATATTCTGGTGCATACTACGCAAAGAATATGGGAATCCCGATTGCAAAGCTGATCTGTGCATCCAATGAGAACAAAGTTCTCTATGACTTCTTCCAGACAGGAACTTATGACCGTAACCGTGAATTTGTTCTTACAACATCTCCGTCCATGGATATTCTGATCTCCAGCAACTTAGAGCGTCTGATCTACAAGATCTCAGGAGAAGATGCAAGAAAAGATACGGATCTTATGACTGAGCTGAAGACAAAGGGAAGTTACGCGATTACAGGTGAGATGAAAGCAAACCTGGCTGATTTTTGCGGCAGGATATGCGACAGAAGAGCAGGTCGCAAAGACAATCCATGATATATACGAAGATACCGGTTATGTAATGGATACCCATACGGCGGTAGCTGCAACAGTGTATAAAGCTTACAAAGAAGACAGTAAAGATGACAGAAAGACAGTAATCGCATCCACAGCAAGTCCATACAAATTTGCAGGAAGCGTTATGTCAGCGATCGATCCGAAGTATAAAGGACAGGATGATTTCAAACTGATCGAGGAGCTTCAGAAAGTATCCGGTACAGAGCTTCCGAATGCCATCAAAGAGATCATGAATGCCGAGATCCGTCACAATACGGAATGTGATGTGGATCAGATGGAGCAGACTGTTAAGAATATTCTTGGCGTAAAATAGACAGGAGAAGGCAAAAGAATGAACGGAATGGAAGGAATTTTCGGGATCATTGGTATTGGGGCGGGATTGTATAGCCTGTATGCATGGTTTCAACTTAAATTCAAAGGAATCATCAATACATCAATTCTTGTACCAAAAGATACGAATATAAAGAAGTGTAAGGATAAGGAAGCATACAGGGGTAAACAGAGGACCGAAGCTTCTTGTGCTTGCGGTAGTGCTGATCTTGTACGGCGCAGAAGATCTGTATAATACTTATGTGCAGAGTACAGGAAAATTATTCTGGGTGATGTTAGTGCTGGTACTTGCAGTACTGGTATGGTTTGCATGGACAGTCAAAAAGCTGAATGCAAAGTATTTTTAAAATCAGATCACAAAATAAAGGAAAAGGGAAGGTGCAGACAAAAAAGAGCTGCACCTTCTTATTTCATTTGGCGGAAAAATTTGTTACAATAAAAGTATTGCATGGCAGAGAAAATGTGATGGGGATAAAAGAAAATGTCATGCGAGAGATGAAATGCCGGAAGATTCCGATCCGTTTCAGGATGGAACCGTATTAAAAGAAGCATTTGACAGACTGAATAAATATGTAGTAGGGTAGATGAGATTTGATGGAAAATGTATTTGAGATATTAAAAGATTTACCAAAGCCGGGGATTACGTTCTTTTGACAGTGGCAAAAGGATCCGCGACCGGAGAAAAAGCAATTTTGGCAGAGAAAAAATAATCTGGGAAAGTAAAGAAAACGGTTTTTTTTCAGCACATTTTTCAGAAGCAGGTGACTTGAAAAAATGCGGACTTTATGAAATCAGAGAGCAAAGCAGGTGTTTTGTGATATAATTGGAGGGCAGGAGCATCTGGTCATTTGTGGCGGTGGTCACGTATCGGTGCCGGTGATCAAAATCGGGATTATGCTTGGATGGAAGGTCACGGTTCTTGAAGATCGTCCGCAGTTTGCCGATCATGCCAGAAATGCGGGGGGCAACGGAAGTGATCTGCCAGCCGTTTGAAGATGCCCTGGATCAGATCGAAGGAGACAAGGATACGTATTTTGTTGTACTGACCAGAGGTCACAGATATGATCAGGTTTGTCTGGAGAAGATCGTTGGGAAGGAACATGCTTATATCGGAATGATCGGAAGCCGGAGAAGAAGTGCGATGGTAAAGCAGAATCTGATTGAAAAAGGATGCAGTCAGGAAGTAATCGGCGAGATAAAAAAGTCCGATTGGTTTGAACATCGGTGCTGAGACACCGGAGGAGATCGGTGTGGCGATCATGGCAGAGATTATCGAAGTAAAGAATCAGAACAAGAGAGTCTGCGGTTATCCGAAAGACTTGCTGGAAGCAATCTTGGATATCGTTCATCCGGGAAAGAAGATGCTTGCAACGATCATTACAAGAAAGGGTTCTGCACCAAGGAATGTGGGATCCAAGATGCTGATCCTGGAAGACGGCAGCTGTGTTGGAACCATCGGAGGCGGCTGTATGGAGGCAGAGGTTTTAAGAAAAGCGAGAGTCATGATGCATGAAAATAATACAGGACTAAAGACAGAATATGTGGATATGACCGGAGATGATGCGGAGGAAGAAGGCATGGTCTGCGGCATGGTACGATCGAGGTGTTACTGGAACCACTCTGGAATTAAGAAAGGATGGAAAAGGCTGTGAGAGATTCTTATGGACGAACAATTGAATATATGAGAATTTCAATCACAGACCGCTGTAATCTGCGATGCAGGTACTGCATGCCGGATGGCGCAAAGTGGATTCCTATGTCAGAAATCCTGACTTATGAGGAGATTGAACGAATCTGCAGGGAGGCTGTCCGGATCGGGATTACCAGGTTTAAGATTACCGGAGGGGAGCCTCTGGTCAGAAAAAAGGATGCGCAGATCTGATCCGGATGATCCGGCAGATTCCGGGCACAGAAGAAGTAACAATGACGACAAATGGGGTTCTTCTGGGTGAGAATCTGGAAGATCTTCTTGCGCGGGGCTGGATGCGGTGAATATCAGTCTGGATACACTGATTCCGGAAAAATATCAGGAGATTACCGGGGCAGATGAACTGGAAAGAGTCAGAAAATCCATTTTCATGGCAGAAAAAAGCGAGATCCGGGTAAAAATCAACACGGTTGGCCCTGCAAAAAAAAAGGAGTCAATGATGAGGAATGGAAAAGTCTGGCAGAGTTGGCGAAAAAGAACAAGCTGGATGTCCGTTTTATTGAATTGATGCCGATTGGACAGGGAAGAGCAGAGAATGGCATTTCCGGTGCCTGGGTGCTTGGAAAACTGAAAGAAGCTTATGGGATAGAAGGAGAGTTTTATCCGTTAGAGGGACGATTTGGGAAACGGACCTGCTGCTGTGTATTATCAACTGCCTGGTTTTCAGGGGAAAATCGGTCTGATCAGTGCATTGCATGGAAAATTCTGTGACAGATGTAACCGGATCCGGATGACATCAACCGGAAAGTTAAAAGCGTGTCTGTGCTATGCAGATACTATCTCCGTTTTTGAGGCAGCAAGACACGGATCGGAAGAAGAAATCCGGAAATGTCTCGAACAGGCGATCCGTGGAAAACCGAAGATGCATCATTTTGAGGAGCAGAATTTTATTACAGAACAGAAAAAATATGTCACAGATCGGAGGATAAACATAAAAAATGGGAAGACTGAAGGGAATCTGCATCAGTGAAAAGAGAGGAACCGAAAAAACATGAGGTTCGTGAAGCCATGGTCAAAATGGACTGGGGGATTGAAGGAGATGCGCACGGTGGAAAATGGCATCGTCAGATCAGTCTGCTTTCCGATGAAAAGATTCAGGAATTTCGTGCAAAAGGGGCAGAAGTCGCGTATGGTGCATTTGGTGCAAATCTGATCGTGGAGGATTTGATTTTCGCGCGCTTCCGGTTGGAACAAGATTTCATATCGGAGATGTGGTACTTGAGATGACACAGATTGGAAAAGAATGCCACAGTCATTGTCAGATTTATAAGAGAATGGGTGACTGCATTATGCCAAGAGAGGGCGTTTTTGCAGAAGTCGTCACCGGAGGTCATATCAAGGTAGGAGATGAAGTTGTCATGGAACAGGTGAAAAGTGACCGTCCATTTTCAGCGGCAGTTATTACTTTAAGTGATAAAGGCTCTGCCGGAGAACGAGAAGACAAAAAGCGGACCCATGATTGTCGAAATGTTGAAAGATGCCGGATATGATATTAAAGAAACGATTTTATTACCGGATGAGCAGAAAAACTGGAAAAAAGAGCTGATCAGACTGGCTGATCAGAGACAGCTTAATGTGATCTTCACCACCGGAGGAACAGGATTCTCCGAGCGGGACCGGACACCGGAGGCGACGGTAAATGTCTGTGACCGGATGGCAAACGGAATAGCAGAGGCAATCCGGAATTATTCGATGACGATCACAAAGCGTGCTATGTTCAGCAGAGCTGTATCAGGTATCCGAAAAAAACGCTGATCATCAATCTTCCGGGAAGTCCCAAAGCAGTACAGGAAGCACTGGAGTTTCTGCTTCCTGAACTTGGACATGGGCTTGGAATCCTCCGGGGAACAGAAGGCGAATGTGCCAGAAAATAAAGAGGTTAAAAATCATGAGTGGATTTACACATTTTAACGAAGATGGTAATGCAGTGATGGTAGATGTGGGGGAAAAAGGCTGAGACAAAAAGAGAAGCACTTGCATCAGGGGTGATCCGCATGTCGGAAGAATGCTTTCAGAAAGTAAAGGAAGGCAAAGATGAAAAAAGGAGATGTTCTTGGCGTAGCAAGAATTGCCGGGATTATGGGTGCAAAAAAGACAGCAGAACTGATTCCGCTGTGCCATCTGTTAAACCTTACCAAAGTCGAGATTGATTTTGAATATCTGGAAGAAGAGCATGGGCTCCGGGCAATCTGCCACACGGCATGTACTGGCAAGGACCGGTGTGGAAATGGAAGCACTGACCGGGGTAAATACCGCTCTTCTTACAATCTATGATATGTGCAAGGCGGTTGACCGGGGAATGGAGATCAGAGAAATCCATCTGCTTGAAAAGTCCGGTGGAAAAAGCGGGAAATGGGTACGTTAAACGTATTTTAATTTCTGGTAAAAAAGTAAATATCTTCAACGATTAACAGTTGAAAAAACACGGCTGATGGTCTATAATAGGCTTTAGAAAACCTGGAATGTTCGAGACTTCCGTATTTTTGAACCTACAATACTTTAAACGGGATTCTTATATCTCTGTAATATGTCAGGGCCTCATTGCGCAGGGGAAGGCAGAAAAGCAGATGCGGTCGCCCACCTAGCGGAGTGCTAGGAGTCAAAAAACGGAAAACGGCATTTCGGGGGACTACACAAAGATAAAGGACAGTTGCGAGAGCAACTGTTTTTTGGTTTTCAAAGAAGTGAAAATGTGATAAACTATTTTGAAAAAATGAAACTGCCGATAAGATAAATGGAGTTATTATATGATGAAAACGATAAACAAGATTCGGGAAATTACAGGGCAGGTGTCACAAAAGCATGTGGGAGCATACGCGGCTCAGTCTGCTTATTTTTTTGTGCTGAGTATGATCCCGATTATTTTGCTTTGCTTCTTGCAATCATACAATATACTCCGGTGACAAAAGCAGATGTTATGACTGCAGTGGTAAATTTGTTTCCGGAGACAAGTATGCAGGATTTTATGGTTGGCATTGTAAATGAAGTATATAACCAGTCGAAGACGGTCATTCCAATCACTGCAATCGTAGCACTGTGGTCAGCAGGCAAAGGAGTACTTGCAGTTAGTACCGGACTGAACTGTGCATATGAGCTTCGTGAAACACGAAATTATGTATTTTTAAGAATCCGGGCATCCATCTATACGATCCTGTTCATTGCAGCGATCGTGATGGCTCTGGTACTTTCTGTGTTTGGTAACAATATCAGTATTTTTATATATCACAAGATTCCGTTTCTTGCGGAGACGACGGATATGATCATGCGTTTGAGAACGGTGATTTCATTTGTTGCTATGACTGGAATTTCACTTCTGGTATATCACTTTTTGCCGAACCGGAAGCTTCCGTTCAGGGATCTGATTCTGGGATCTATTTTCTGCTCTCTGGGATGGCTGGTGATCTCGTTTGTTTTTTCAATGTATCTGACAATCTTCAAAGGATTTTCCGGTCTGTACGGAAGTATGACGGCGATCATTCTTGTGATGCTGTGGCTGTATTTCTGTATGTATGTGATCTTTGCTGGGAGGGCTTATTAACTGTATCTGGGTAGATGCAAAGCGGGATATCCTGAAAAGGATTAGTTCTGCAAAAAGCAAAGCATCCAGGTTCCGGAATATGATTTTGCGTAGATAAACGGTGAATCTATCAGATAAAACCGCTTGACATAAAAAATCATATGTTACAATAATTAAGTATATGACATATCATAAAAGCAATGACCGTGTAAGTAGTGAACTGTTTTCCGACAGAGAAGGAGAATCCCCGGCTGTAAGTTCTCCCCGGTTCAGGCAGGAAACGAATTTCCCACGTGAGCTGCGTTTTTGAAAATAAAGTAGAAAACGACGTCCCTGCACGTTACGCAGTCCGAGTGCCTGTTATTCAAATAGCAGGAAACAGGGTGGTACCGCGATTTATCTCGTCCCTTTTTAGGGGCGATTTTTTTTATATATTAGGAAAGTGTTCTTTCCTAATATATAAAAACGCTCCGCGAGGATGTGCACTGCGGCGTATAAGGAAGATGTCACAAGCGATCGCCGCAGGTGCCAGAATGTGCCAAAGCACATTCTTTTTTTCTTCCACAGGAAATTTTATTTCCTGTTATAGTCGCAAATGAATAGCCAAAACAAGTTTTAAGGAGGATATCATGAAAGAAAGACTTGAGAGCATCAAACAGGAAGCCATTAAGCAGATCCAGGCTTCTGATGTACCGGAGAAATTAAATGATGTACGTGTCAAATTCCTTGGTAAAAAAGGAGAACTGACTGCTGTATTAAAAGGTATGAAGAATGTTGCTCCGGAAGAACGTCCGAAGGTTGGACAACTTGTCAATGAGACAAGAGTCGCTATCGAAGAACTTCTTGATGAGACAAAGAAGAAAATGGATGCTGCAATCCGTGAAGAAAAAATTAAAACAGGAAGTTATTGACGTAACACTTCCTTCCAAGAAAAATACAGTAGGCCATCGTCATCCGAATACAATCGCTCTGGAAGAGGTTGAGCGTATTTTTGTCGGTATGGGATATGAAGTGGTAGAAGGACCGGAAGTGGAATATGACCTTTACAACTTCGAGAAACTGAACATTCCGGAAGATCATCCGGCAAAAGACGAACAGGATACATTCTATATCAACAAAGACATCGTGCTTCGTACCCAGACATCACCGGTGCAGGCACGTGAGATGGAAAAAGGCAAGCTTCCGATCCGTATGATCGCACCTGGCCGTGTATTCCGTTCTGACGAGGTAGATGCAACCCATTCACCATCCTTCCATCAGATCGAAGGGCTGGTAATCGATAAAAATATTTCCTTTGCTGACTTAAAGGGAACTCTGGAAGTATTTGCAAAAGAGCTGTTCGGACCGGAGACAAAGACCAAATTCCGTCCGCATCATTTCCCATTCACAGAGCCAAGTGCAGAAGTAGACGTATCATGCTTCAAGTGCGGCATGGAAAAGGCTGTCGTTTCTGTAAAGGTTCTGGTTGGATAGAAATCCTCGGATGTGGTACGGTGCATCCAAACGTACTGAAATGTGCGGTATCGATCCGGATGAATACACAGGATTCGCATTCGAGTAGGACTTGAAAGGATCGCCCTTCTCAAATACGAGATCGACGACATGCGCCTCCTCTACGAGAACGATATCAGATTCTTAAAGCAATTCTAGTGAGCACACAATGAAAGGAAGCACGAGCGAAGCGAGTATTTACTTTCATGTGCGAACGGTACGACAAAATCAAAGAGCAGCTGCGGAGAGTCGGCGGCAAAGATCGAAAGATGCTGGATTTTGGAGTCAGAATAAAAAGGAAGCACGAGCGAAGCGAGTATTTACTTTCATGTGCGAACGGTATGACAAAATCAAAGAGCGCGCGGAGAGTTGCTGGATTTTGGAGTCTGAATAAGGGAAATTTATAAACAAATCAGAAGGAGATATAAAATGGATACTTCATTATCATGGATTAAAGCGTATGTTCCGGAACTTGACGTAACAGCGCAGGAATATACAGATGCAATGACTCTTTCCGGAACAAAGGTAGAAGGTTTTACAAAGCTGGATGCAGATCTTGATAAGATCGTGATCGGACAGATCGACAAGATTGAGAAACACCCGGATGCAGATAAACTGATCATCTGCCAGGTAAATGTCGGAACAGAGACGATTCAGATCGTAACAGGCGCTCCGAATGTAAAAAGAGGGAGACAAGGTACCGGTTGTATTAGCAGGCGGACGTGTAGCAGGCGGACATGAGCCTGGACAGCGTGTAGAAGGCGGAATCAAGATCAAAAAGGGAAAACTCCGTGGTGTTGAAAGTGATGGTATGATGTGTTCCATCGAAGAACTTGGTTCAGACAGAAATATGTACCCGGAAGCACCGGAATATGGAATCTACATTTTTGATGATGACGCAGTTGTCGGAGAAAGTGCAGTAAAGGCACTCGGACTGGATGATGTCGTATTTGAATACGAGATCACCTCCAACCGTGTAGACTGTTTCAGCATGATTGGTATGGCAAGAGAAGTTGCGCCTACATTCCGCAAAGAATTCAAGCCACCGGTTGTAACATCAACCGGAAATGATGAAGATGTCAATGATTACATCAAAGTAAAAGTAGAAAATACAGACCTTTGCCCACGTTACTGTGCAAGAGTCGTAAAAATATTAAGATCGGACCGTCACCGGAGTGGATGCAGAGAAGACTTTCTTCCGTAGGAATCCGTCCGATCAACAACCTTGTTGATATCACAAACTACGTTATGGAGGAGTACGGACAGCCAATGCATGCTTATGATCTGGATACCATCGCAGGTCATCAGATCATCGTCCGCAATGCCCATAAAGGAGAAAAATTCGTAACTCTGGATGGACAGGAAAGAGAGATGGACAGCTCTGTACTGATGATCTGTGATGGCGAAAAAGCGGTAGGTATTGCCGGAATCATGGGTGGCGAAAATTCCATGATCACTGACAATGTACAGACCATGTTATTTGAAGTCGCATGTTTCGATGGAACCAACATCCGTAAATCCAGTAAGAAAGTCGGACTTCGTACTGATGCATCCGGTAAATTTGAAAAGGGACTGGATCCGAATAATGCAGAGGATGCAATCAACCGTGCCTGCCAGCTGATCGAAGAAATGGGAGCCGGTGAAGTTGTCGGAGGAATGGTTGATGTATACAGCAAGAAAAAGAACCTGTACGTGTACCATTTGATGCCGACAAGATCAATGCACTTCTCGGAACAAACATCCCGGAAGAAGATATGATCAAATATTTTGAAAAAGATCGACCTGGAATATGATGCAGAAGCAAAAGAAGTGATCGCACCAACCTTCCGTCATGACTTATTCCGTATCGCCGATCTTGCGGAAGAAGTTGCAAGATTTTTCGGATATGATAAGATTCCGACTACTCTGCCTACAGGTGAAGCTACAACTGGTAAGCTTTCTTTCAAGCTTCGTGTGGAAGAAGTAGCAAGAAATATTGCAGAATTCTGTGGATTCAGCCAGGGAATGACTTATTCATTTGAAAGCCCGAAGGTATTTGACAAGCTCCTCCTCGACAAGGATGATCCGATGCGTCAGGCAATCCAGATCATGAACCCGCTTGGAGAAGATTACAGTGTCATGCGTACAACATCTCTGAATGGTATGCTGTCTTCTCTGGCAACCAACTACAACAGAAGAAACAAAGGTGTTCGTCTGTACGAGATCGGTAAAGTTTATCTGCCAAAGGCACTTCCGCTGACAGAACTTCCGGATGAGAGAACACATTTTACTCTTGGCATGTACGGAGCCGGTGATTTCTTTGACATGAAGGGTGTTGTAGAAGAGTTCTTTGAAAAAGTCGGACTTCATAAGAAAGAAACCTATGATCCAAATGCAGGAAAGAAATTCCTTCATCCGGGACGTCAGGCAAACATCGTTTACGATGGAAAGGTTGTCGGATACATGGGTGAGGTTCATCCGGAAGTTGCTGATATCTATGGAATCGGTGAAAGAGCATACGTTGCTGTCATTGATATGCCACAGATCACAGAGCTTGCAACATTTGACAGAAAATACGAAGGAATTGCCAAAATACCCGGCAGTCAGCCGTGATATCAGTATGGTAATGCCAAAATCCATCCTGGTAGGACAGGTTGAAGAAGTGATTGAGAACAAGGGTGGCGCTTATCTGGAAAGCTATAAGCTGTTCGATATCTATGAAGGCGCTCAGATCAAGGCAGGCTTCAAGTCTGTTGCTTACTCTATCACATTCCGTGCAAAAGATAAGACTCTGGAAGAAGCTGACATTTCAGCCGCTATGAACCGTATCTTAAAGGCACTGGAGGAAATGGGTATCGAGCTTCGTAAGTAGGCGAAAAGAGGTCAAAAAGAATGAAACGACAGGATTTTTATTTTGATTTACCGGAAGAGCTGATCGCGCAGGATCCGCTTGAAGACAGATCCAGTTCCAGACTGCTTGTTCTTGATAAAAAACCGGTGCAACCAGTCATCACATTTTCCGTGAGATCAAAGATTATCTCAAACCGGGAGACTGCCTTGTGATCAATGATACCAAGGTTATCCCGGCAAGACTGATCGGTGCAAAAAAGAAGGAACCGGCGGAAAAGTCGAAGTTCTTCTTTTAAAAAGAAAAGAAAATGATGTCTGGGAAACACTTGTAAAAACCAGGAAAGAAGATGAAACCCGGAGCAAGAGTCAGCTTGGGGACGGTCTTCTGAAAGGGGAAGTTCTGGAGGTTGTAGAGGAAGGAAACCGTCTGATCCATTTTGAATACGAAGGAATTTTTGAAGAGATTCTGGATCAGCTTGGACAGATGCCGCCCGCCTTACATCACCCACCAGCTGGAGGACAAGAATCGTTACCAGACCGTGTATGCAAAGCATTCCGGATCTGGTACGCTCCGACGGCAGGACTGCATTTTACACCGGAGCTTCTGGAAGAAATCAAAGCAGAAGGTGTGGAGATTGCGCATGTAACGCTTCATGTCGGACTTGGAACTTTTCGTCCGGTAAAAGCGGATGATATTCTGGATCACCATATGCATTCGGAATTCTACCGGATCGAGGCATCTGAGGCAGAAAAGATCAACCGTGCAAAAAGAGAGCGGACACCGGGTGATCTGCGTCGGAACGACAAGTTGCCGGACCGTAGAATCTGCGGCTGATGAAAACGGAAAGTTAAAAGAGTGCAGTGGATGGACAGAGATTTTCATCTATCCGGGCTATAAATTCAAGGTACTGGACTGCCTGATCACGAACTTCCATTTACCGGAGTCAACGCTGATCATGCTGGTAAGTGCGCTTGCCGGAAGAGAGCATGTGCTTGCGGCATATGAAGAAGCAGTTAAAGAGAGATATCGATTCTTCAGCTTTGGGGATGCGATGTTTATAGAATAGACGCAGAATCTGACAAATGTGAGGTTATGTCAGGGAGCAGGAAATCATAAGATATTAACCGGAGAACAGGATTGTTCAAGTCATGTACAACTTTGAAAAATCTTGTTCTCCGTTTTTTGTATAGGTTGGAAACGATTGAGTTTAAAAATCTTATTGAATGAATGTCTATAGAGAATGTTGTTTTATCTGGCAAAGATAAACAGTACAGCTTTGTCGATTTTGCAAAAATATAGTAAGATGATGTAATCGTCAAAAGTATGAATTATATAATAATGGAGCAATCCGGGCACATACTAAGACGAAAAAGGCTATAAAAACAAGATTGCAAAAGGAAACAGAGGATGGGCTAAGCAGAATATATCAGAGAAAGAAACGAAAAAATAACTTTGGAAAATAAAGTCAGGTGGATATTCGTAATTTGTTTTGCTGTTTGATTTGGTTAAAAAGCGGACAGAAATGCATTGAGAATTGAGGAGTAGCAGAAAATGGGCATATTTGAGGAGGCAAGCAATTTTCCGGGGCGTCACGAAGGAGGACGCCAGACAGATGCTGAACTGTCTGAATCCGGTAGAAAAGACTTATAAAAAAAGATGAAATCATTTACCATGCCGGGGATGAGGTTACTTCGATGGGCGTGGTTCTTGCCGGCAGCGTGTTCATTGAGAATGATGATATCTGGGGGAATCACAGCATTCTGGACCGGGCTGGAAGAGGTGAGATTTTTGCAGAAACATATGCAGCGATTCCGGGGCAGAAGCTGATGGTCAATGTAGTTGCGGCAGAAGAGGCAAGAATTTTGTTTCTTGATGTGGGAAGGATACTGAAAGTCTGTTCCAATTCGTGTGTGTTTCATCATACGTTAATTGAAAATCTACTGAAGCTTTCCGCAGAGAAGAATCTCCGTCTGTCGAAACGGATTTTTTCATATTTCATCAAAATCAATCCGGGGAAGACTGCTGTCGTATCTGTCTTATCAGGCTATGGAAAACGGGAAGAAAGAATTTGACATCCCGTTCAACCGGCGCAACTTGCAGATTATCTGAATGTAGACAGGTCCGCGATGTCAAATGAGCTTGGGAAGATGCAGAAAGACAGGCTGATCGAAGTAGACAGGAAACATTTCCGTATTCTTGACGAAACGGAAATATGAATGGATAAATAATGGAAATAAAACGGATACAGCAGTGAGAAACTGTATGTGGGTTAGGATAAAAAGAAAACCATTGCAGGAGAGATGTGATTTCATCAGATCCTGTAATGGTTTTTTGTATACGATGAGTCAAGTATAAATTTGTGGAATTTATCTTTCCAGTCCGTGTATCCAGTCTGACTTTAGAAAATAAATCAGAAAAGCAATGGAACTGAGCGCCCAGGTCATCGGGTAAGCCCAGAAGATCATCTGAATGGACGGGATGAATTTTAAAATGATCACGATATAAGAAACGCGGATCAGACACCAGCATACCAGCATAACATACATCGGGACTGTGGATTTACCGGCTCCGCGCATGATTCCTGCCATACAGTGTGAAAAAGCAAGCAGGAAGTAGAAAAAGGTATCCGTATGAGCCTGCATGGTTCCGTAGCGGATAACCTCTGCGGTGGAACTGAAAGCAGATAGAAGCTGTGGAGCGGTAAAATGCACGCAGATACCGAGCAGCTCAGAGATCGTAAGGGAACAGATCACACCGAATACAGCGCCCTTTTTAGCACGCTCATATTCTTTTTGCTCCCAGATTCTGACTGATAAAAGTAGTAAGTGCCAGTGCAAAACAGGTGATCGGAAGGAATCCAAATCCCTGGATCTTCATATAAGAACCACATCCGGCAACCGCCATTTCCCCAAACTGGTTGATATTTGCCTGGACGAATACATTTGCCAGAGAAATGATCGAGTTCTGGAGTCCTGCGGGCAGACCATAAGAAATGATCTGGCGGAGCATATAGGAATCCAGATTGATCCGGTTCAGATGAAGCCGAAACTCCTCCGGACTGTGAAGCACTGCACCATACAGAGGATAGCACTTAAAAACTGTGAAATGACAGTTGCAAAAGCGGCAGCACCTACTCCAAATCCAAGACCTGCGATCAGTACAAGGTCAAGAATGATATTCGTTACCGAAGAAACGATTAAGTAGATCAGAGGATGGGTACTGTCACCGACGGACTGCAGAATGCCGACAAAGAAGTTGTACATGACAAAGGCAAGTGAGCCGGTAAAGTAGATCCGGAAATAAGTAATCGAGTTTGGAAGTACCGCCTCGGTGTTCCCATAAGCACCAGGATCTGTGGTGCGGCAATGATACCGACAATGGTAAGGATCACGCCGCAGATCAGTCCGAAGCCAACGGTTGTATGGATGGACTTCTGCAGATTCGGAATGTCTCTGGCACCGTAATATTTGGCGACGATGACACCGGATCCGATGGCGATTCCATTAAAAAGACCGACCATAAGAAAGATCAGATTACCGGAAGAGCTGACAGCGGCAAGTGCAGAGCTTCCAAGAAAATTTCCAACGATCAGAGAGTCGGCGGTGTTATATAGTTGCTGAAAAAGGTTTCCCCAGAAAAGCGGGATCGCAAAAGCAACGATACGCTTCCAGATGGAGCCTTCTGTCATCAGTTTTGCAGAATATTTTGACATAGAATATTTCCCCCGTTTCTTAAGTCATTACTTTTAAGTATAAGGTGCGGCAGAGGGAAAGTCAATGAAAATGGGAAAGCAGGTGAAGTTAGGAAAAGGACAAAAAGACAATAAACAGATGTAGTGAATGCGATCTTTATAAGACACCTCAAAAACCATGCTATTGGGATAACAAAAAGTTTGCGAAAGAATGCTATCCACAAATGGAAAAATGTAATAGATAAAATTTCAAGAGGACTTGTAAGACTAAAACCTTACAAGTCCTCTTCTTCATCTAACAGCTTATCCTTCATGAAACCGCGAAAGAAACTGTTTTGTTCTCTCTTCACTTGGATTTTCAAACACCTGACGCGGATCACCCTGTTCAACGATGCGTCCGTCGTCCATAAAGATCACATGATCGGCAACGTCGCGTGCAAATGCCATCTCATGGGTTACAATGATCATCGTCGTATTCTGGTCGGCAAGCTCGCGGATAACTTTTAATACTTCTCCGGTCAGTTCCGGATCCAGTGCAGAAGTCGGCTCATCAAAACAGAGGATGTCCGGTTGCAGGGCAAGTGCCCTTGCAATAGCAACTCGCTGGCATTGTCCACCGGAAAGCTGATGCGGATAATTGTCCATCCGGTTATCCAACCCCATCTGTGTCAGAAGAACCTTTGCCTGTACCTCGATGGCGGTCAGAATTTCACGTTTTCTTTCTTTAAAATCCGGCTGCTCTGCGGCGAGAAGCTTTTTGGCAAGCATTACATTTTCCAGAGCGGTATACTGCGGAAACAGATTAAAGTTCTGGAACACCAGACCAAAATGCAGTCGTTTTTACGGATCACGGATTCCTGAGTGGTTGCCGGGACAGAGGCATCAAAAAGTGTTTCGCCATTTACCCGGATAATTCCGTTATCCGGATGTTCCAGAAAGTTCAGGCGCGGAGAAGCGTTGTCTTTCCACTTCCGGAAGATCCGATGATGGAAACAGCCTGTCCTTTTCTAGGTTAAATCCAACGTCTTTTAAGACAGGAGTCTTATTAAAAGATTTACTGATATGTTCTACTTCTAAGATTGGCATAAATATGAATTCTCCTTATCTGAAATATTCCAGTTTCTTTTCAAGGCGTCCGAGAAGAACGGTCAGGATACCATTGAAAATCAGATAATAAACCGCGGTGAAGAACAACGGCCAGATGGCACCGGAGATGCCATGTGAGCCTTTCATAAATGCCTGTCCTGCCCAGATGATCTCCTGCAGCGCGATAATACGTGCAAGAGAAGTATCTTTCACCAGAGTGATGATCTCATTGGACATCGGGGGAACGATCCTCTTGATCATCTGCAGCAGAGTGATCTTGAAAAAGATCTGATGCTTTGTCATGCCAAGTACAAGACCGGCTTCTTTCTGACCTTCCGGAACACCCTGGATTCCACCGCGGTAGATTTCTGAAAAATAACAGGCGTAATTGATGATAAAAGATACGGCTGCGCAAGGAATCGTCCCTGTTTCACCACCACCCCAGATCGGGTTATGTAAGACCAGCCCGGGGAAATAGTAGATGATCAGAAGCTGGATCATCAGCGGGGTACCACGGATCACCCAGACGATCAGTCTCGCAAGCCAGCTAAGAGGCTTAAAATGAGACATGGAGCCAAAGGCAATGACCAGTCCGAGAGGAAGGGCGCCGACCAGCGTCACAATAAATAATTTTAAAGTTTGTAAAAAGCCGACATTCAGTGCGGACACTACGACCGGCATTTGTTTCATAATCAGATTCATAAAAAAGTCCCTGCCTTAAATATTATTTCTGCTCAATGATGGCATCCTGAACCCCATAGGTTTCAGCGCATTTCTTCATAGAACCATCATTGTAGCTTGTCTTGAAGAATTCGTTCAGTTTGTCTGCAAGGTCAGAACCTTTGCGGAATCCAACACCATATTTTTTTCGGTAGTAAGCTCAACGGTATGAGTCAGATTTTCGTATCCGGTACCTTTTCCGACCATAGCACCGGCCATCAGAAGGTCGATGACTGCAAAGCATCAGAGGTTCCGGCTGCAACTTCCATCAGGGCATCAGACTGTGAAGAAACCGCAGTGTAGTCATATCCTTCTCCGCTTACAGCTTTTTTTCTCCGGCACTTCCGGATTCAACTTCAGACTGTCTTTGTCCTGATATTTGTCTGCTTTATCAGAAGGAACAACCACTACCTGCGCATTGTTACAGTAAGCGGAGGTGCATGCCATTGCGCTGGTTACTTCATCAGTAAGTGTCATACCATTCCATACGCAGTCGATGGTTTTTCCATCCAGCTCCATGACTTTATTGTCCCAGTCGATCTCGACAAATTCGGCATCTACGCCAAGGCTTTTTTGCAAATGCTTTTGCCATGTCGGCATCAAAACCAATCCATTCATCCTTATCATTTTTGTAATCCATTGGCTCAAAATCGGTGATTCCAACTACCAGGGTTCCTTTGTCCTGAACGTATTCTACATCGCTTTTGGATGCTTTTTTTGAATCATCTGAAGTTTTTTGTATCGGAAGATGAACCTCCGCATGCTTTGCAAGGGATAATACCATTGCTGAAGTAAGTGCAAGTGCTGTTATTTTTTTCATAATAATCTCTCCTCATATAATTTCAAAAAATGTCACGTCACTATATTATCAATCTACCATACTAAAGTCAACCAAAACTTGCTATTTACTTTCTTTTTTGATAAAGATACAATAAGAAATACAGAAATTACTGTAGAAAGAGTAAAACAGAGGAATATAAATATATGGAAACAAATGAGATTATTGTTCACCATGCGACGGAGAATAACCTGAAAAATGTATCCATCCGGATACCAAAGCATCAGATCACAGTATTTACCGGAGTATCAGGTTCTGGGAAATCTTCGCTGGTTCTGGATACTCTTTGCGGCGCAGTCACGCAGGGAATTAAATGATACTTTCCCGAGTTTTGTGCAGCAATATCTTCCCAAATACGGAAGACCGCATGTAGAACGGATTGAGAATCTACCGGCAAAGCAATTGTAATCAATCAGAAAAAGCCGTCGCCGAATCAGCGGTCGACGGTTGGAACTTATACGGATACCTATACCCTTCTGAGGCTTTTATTTTCCAGAGTGGGACAGCCTTTTTGTCGGTTATTCGGACAGCTTTTCATTCAATCATCCACAGGGATGCCGCCTGCGGTGTAACGGACTTGGAGAAGTGACAGATCTGGATGTGCATAAGCTGGTGGATTTTGATAAATGTTTGAATGATGACGGGGTGATCCATTATGTGGCATTTGAGCCGGGGCAGTGGAGATGGATCCGCTATGCAAACAGTGGATTGTTTGATCTGAATAAGAAGATTAAAGACTATTCCGAAGAAGAATTGGAACTGTTTTTGTATTCACCGCAGATACGTCTTAAGAATCCACCGGAAGGATGGCCGAAAACTGCGAAATACGAAGGCCTTGTGCATCGGATGTACCGCAGTGTCCTAAATTCGGAAGAAGGAAAACTTCACAGGGAGTTATTGGATCCGATCACCAGTCATGGAGTTTGTCCGGAGTGTAATGGGGCAAGATTGAATCAGAAGGTGTTGTCCTGCAAAATTGACGGGAAAAATATTGCTGATGTAATAAAACTTCCATTATCCGAGCTGCGTGCGTGGATTGCTCAAATAGAAGATCCGCTTGCAAAAGATATTCAGGATACACTGCATACCAAACTGTCTGCACTTATAGATATCGGACTGGGATATCTGTCTCTGGACAGAGGGTTATCTACTTTATCTGGTGGAGAGATTCAGAGATGCAAGATTGCAAAATGCCTGAATTCCTCGCTTTCTGATTTGTTGTATATTCTGGATGAACCGAGTGCAGGGCTTCATAATCATGATATTGAGCGGATGCGCCGTGCACTGGAAAAAAATTGAGAGATGGTGGAAATACGGTTGTTCTGGTGGAGCATCACCGGAAAATGATCGAGATGGCCGATCACATTGTGGAAATGGGTCCGGAACCGGGAATGGCCGGTGGAAGAGTTTTATTTGAAGGCAGTTATAAGGAACTTTTTAAAGAGTGATACGCCGACTGGAGAAGAGATGCGACTTACTACTTCTCTAAAAAGCAAAGGCAAGGGAAGCGAAAGGAATATGGCGGATGGAGCATATCCATCTTCACAATCTGAAGGACATTACCATCGAATTTCCAATAGGAAATCTGGTTGTGATCGCTGGTGTTGCCGGATCTGGAAAAAGTTCTCTGATGGAAAGCTTTTACCGCAGTATGGGAGAGGATGTGGTGTTTGTAAGCCAGCGGCTGCAGGTGCAAGTCTCAGATCCACTCCAGCGACCTATCTGGGAGTCGCAGATGAAATCCGGAAAATATTTGCAAAGCGGTGCGGTCAGAAGGCATCTTTGTTTTCTTTTAACGGCGCAGGAAAGTGTCCGGCATGTAAGGGAAAAGGAGTGATCGTACCGGATATGGCCTTTATGGATGACATCGAGACGACCTGTGATGTGTGTAAAGGACTTCGGTATTCAAAAAGAAGTTTTGCAATACGAAGTAGATGGAAAGAATATTGCGGAAGTGATGGATCTGACTGTTGCACAGGCAGGGGAATTCTTCAGGGGAACAAAGATCAGCGAAGCGCTGGAGCCTCTGGAAAAAGTAGGACTTTCTTATCTGCACCTGAATCAGGCACTTTCTACTTTATCCGGCGGAGAGTTGCAGCGAATGAAGTTTGCTTCCTATCTCGGAAGTAAAGACCGTATTTTCATTCTTGATGAGCCGACAAACGGATTGCATATCAAGAATGTCCGGAGTCTGTTAAAGCTTCTGAACCAGATGGTGGATGAAGGAAATTCCATTTTTGTTATCGAACATAACATAGAATTTATCAAATCCGCTGATTATGTGGTAGAATTAGGACCAGAAGGAGGAGATGCCGGAGGAAGACTGCTGTTTGCCGGTACACCGTCTGAGATGAAAATGAGTGAAAAATCTGTTACGGCAGAATATTTATGATGATACCAGATTGCTCCATTTCCATTGCTACGCAATCCCCTATTTATAATTATGAAAGATTTACAGAAACAGAAATATTTACCAAAAGATAGAAGAAAAGGAGACGAACGTTATGAAACTAATGATTGCATCAGATATTCACGGATCCGCATATTATTGTCTGGAAATGCTGGATGCGATGAAAAAAGAATGTCCGGACAGACTGTTACTTCTGGGCGACATCCTGTATCATAGACCAAGAAATGATCTTCCGCTGGAATACGAACCCAAAAAGGTAATCAAAATGTTAAATGAAGTCAAAGAGAAATTATTCTGTGTACGCGGAAACTGTGACGCCGAGGTGGATCAGATGGTACTGGATTTTCCGATCATGGCAGATTATGCAGTGATCCCGTGCGGCAACAGGATCATTTACGCCACCCATGGACACCATCATAACGTCATGACCCCAATCCCAATGCAGCCAGGCGATATTCTCCTACACGGTCACACCCACGTACCGACCTGGGAACCATTCGGAAACGAGAACCTCTACTTAAATCCAGGCTCCGTTTCCATCCCAAAAAAAACAGCGCCCACAGCTACATGATCCTGGAAGACGGTCTCGCCAAATGGAAAAACCTATACGGCGAAGTTTACCACGAACTTATGCTGTAGAAAAATCTACAATATTAAGAAAAAGTAGAACCGAAAAACTATCACAAATGAAAACATACAACACCTGAAAAAGTGAAAAACTTTTATTTTGGCGAAAATATTAAACAAAATAAAACCCCATAAATTGTCGACATTCGCCAATGTACATCCGACAATTTATGTAATAAAATGAAACTAAGAAAAGCAAAGGAGAACCTAACAATATGAGAGCTTACGAAAGATTTTTTTAAACTACGTTCCGGTATGGACAACCAGTGATGAGACAAGCGATACTGTCCCGTCAGCAGACAGAGAGCTGGTACTGGCAAGAATGCTTGTAGAAGAGATGAAAGGTCTTGGAATCGCAGATGCAAGAGTGGACGACAAGGGATATGTATATGGACACATCCCTGCAACTCCTGGATGCGAAGACAAGCCGTCGCTTGGTCTGGTTGCGCATATGGACACTGTGGCAGATGCATCAGGGGAAAATATAAAGCCACAGATCATTGAGAATTATGACGGGAAGGACGTTGTCCTGAAAGGTTCCGGAGATATTCTGAAAGTAGATGAGTTCCCGTACCTTGCAGAATTAAAGGGCAGAACTCTGATCACAACTGACGGAACCACACTTCTTGGGGCAGATGACAAGGCGGGAATCGCAGAGATTCTTACCGTGGCAGAAGAGATCATCAAAGAAGGACTTCCGCATGGAAAGATCTGCATCGGATTTACACCGGATGAAGAGATTGCAAGAGGAGCAAAGCATTTTGATGTGGAAGGTTTTGGTGCTGACTATGCTTACACTTTGGACGGTGATGAGGAAGGCGAGATTCAGTTCGAGAATTTCAATGCATCGACTGCATTTATCACCATTCACGGTGTCAGCGTACATACGGGATCAGCAAAAGACGTGATGGTTAATTCACAGACCATTGCAACCGAGATCCACCAGATGCTTCCGGTAAATGAAAGACCGGAGACAACCGAAGGATATGAAGGATTCTATCATCTGGTCAGCGTGCAGGGAAATGTGACAACGACTAAGATGAAATACTTTATCCGTGATTTTGATCGCAGATCTTTTGACGCAAGAGCACAGAAACTTCGTGATATCGCAGAAGAGATGAATAAAAAGTACGGCGAAGGAAAAGTGAAAGTTGAGATTGTAGAATCTTATTACAACATGCGCGAAAAGATTGAACCGTGCATGCAGCTGATCGATTACGCAAAAGCAGCGATTGAGCATGCAGGTATTACACCAATCGTGTCACCGGTCCGTGGGGGAACAGACGGTGCAAGACTCAGCTTCAAAGGACTTCCGTGTCCGAATCTTGGAACGGGCGGACATGCATTCCATGGCGTATTTGAGCATATCACGGTAGAAGGAATGGATAAAGCAGTCCTTATTGTAAAAAGACATCATTAGACAGTTTGCAGAATAAAGGGGAATTTAGTAGAATTAAAGGAAATGTATTGACCGGATTCCGGCAGAATACCGTTTTGTGAAAAATCAGAAGATCGCATACTTTTTGGAGGATGGTGTTTTTTGTGACACTGATCTGTTGTATAATGGGAATGTATAACAAAAATCCATTTACCTTTGCAATGAATGTGATCACACCGGTAGTGCTGACTGCACTTGGAATTATCATGCTGAAGCTTGCCGAGTGTGAACGTGCAAAAGAATCTGGAAAATAAAGGGGCTGAAATGCCAGGAGGAACATTATGGAGAACCAGACAATTAAAGAACTCACATCATTTATAAAGAACTCGCCGACTGCTTTTCATGCAGTAAAATCAATCCGGGATATTCTTACAAAAAGAAGGATTTCAGGAGCTGAAAGAATCGGAAAAATGGAAAATAGAAAAAGGCGGAAAATATTATGTGACCCGCAACCATTCCAGCATTCTTGCATTTAAAGTCGGAAACCAACTGGATGAGTACAGCTTTCATGTAACTGCGTCCCACAGTGACTCACCGACCTTTAAGATCAAAGAGAATGCAGAGATTGAGGTGAAGAAAAAATACACGGTTCTGAATACAGAAGGCTATGGCGGAATGATCTGCTCTACCTGGTTTGACCGTCCGTTATCGGTAGCAGGGCGCGTAATTGTAAAGACGGACAGTGGAATGGAGACCAGACTGGTCAAGGTAGAAAGAGATCTTCTGATGATTCCAAGTCTTGCAATCCATATGGACCGCGCAGTCAATGAAGGCCGTGCGATCAACAAACAGGTAGACATGCTTCCGGTTTTTGCTGGATCGGCAAAAGAACCGGGTGAGATGAAAAACTGATCGCAGAAGAGATTGGCGTAGAAGAAGAGAAGATTTATGGTATGGATCTGTTCCTGTATAACCGGATGGAGCCATCTGTATGGGGGAAGAGAGAATGAATTCTTATCCTGTCCACAGCTGGATGATCTGCAGTGTGCGTTTGCGTCGCTGAATGGTTTCCCTTGCAGGAGAAATGCAAAGAATATCAATGTTTTTGCCTGCTTTGACAATGAAGAGGTTGGATCAGGAACCAAGCAGGGGCAAAGCATCGACACTGTTGTCGGATGTGCTTTGGCGGATCAACAAGGCACTGGGAAAGGATGAGGAAGATTTCTATCGTGCAGTTGCCGGAAGTTTTATGCTGAGCTGTGATAATGCACATGCAGTACACCCGAATTATCAGCAGAAGACGGATGTAAATAACTGTAACTATATGAACGAAGGAATCGTGATCAAATCTCATGCCGGTCAGAAATATACCAGTGATGCAGTAAGTATTGCGATTTTCAAGGCAATCTGTGAAAAGGCAGGTGTACCGGTGCAGTTTTTTGCCAACCGTTCGGATGCGGCAGGTGGAAGTACACTGGGAAATATTGCAATGGCTCAGGTATCCATGAATACCGTGGATATCGGACTTCCGCAGCTCGCAATGCATTCGGCTTATGAGACTTCCGGTGTAAAGGATACCGGTTATCTGATCGAGGCATCCAAAGAATTTTACAGCTGTCATATCAAGGCAAAGCAGGCGATGGTTTGTTTGAAATTGCATAAAGAAGTATTTGCAGAGAGTTCCGGAAGAACTCTCTGCAAGTTTTTCCGAATCTGGAAGAAGGCGTATTTCGAGGAACGATAGAAAAATAAAATTCAGAGTGCATTCTAATTTTTTATAGACAGGAAAGAAACTGTCCTGTTATAATAATTATGGTGTCAGATCACCGAAATGGCAGAGAATGAGTAACAAGGTTGGGTAAAAGGAATGGCAGAATTAATATATCGAACACTAAGAGAAAATATTGCAGATATTATCCGGAAGAGGATCATTTACCAGGAGCTGGAGCCGGGACAGAAGATTGTGGAACAGGATCTGGCAAAGGAATTTAAGACAAGCAGGGCTCCGATTCGTGAGGCACTTAGACAGCTGGAAAATGAAGGACTTATAGAATATGTAAGAAATGCAGGATGCTCTGTAAAAGAAATTACACTGGAAGAATCATTTGAAATTTACCTTATGCGGGCGAATTACGAAACCATGGCAGTGAAGCTGATGGGAGGAAACGTTCCGGAGGATACCATTTGCCGGATGGAAGAAGTGCTGGAAAAAATGAAAAAACTGGATGAAGAGCAGTTTGACCAGGTTTTTGTCTATGATAACCAGATGCATGGACTGCTTGTAGAGATGACTGGTATGACAAGGCTCTATAAAGCATGGAAAGAGCTGAATTATGGAAATATTGTTACGGGCTTCAGCCTGAGCACGGATAAAAAGCGTGTGTTAGAAAGACAGTATCCGATTCATAAAGAACTGGTGGATGCCTGCAGGGAAAAAGAACAAGGAGAAAATCTGTCACGTTCTTTCCGAACATTACATGAGAACGATCCGAAGGCTTTTGAAAGAGCAGGGATTGTCGGAAGAGGATTCCGGATTTTTTCATTTGATTTTCTTGTCTAGGATACAGAGAGAGGTTACAGTCTTTAGATAGTAGTAAATGGATAAATATTAATAATGAAGAGATGTGGATAGTAATATTCCACATCTTTTTTTGCTGTGTTTTGTTGAATTATAACAAAAAAAAGAGTGTAAGACATGAGCTGTATTGAAAAAGTGGTGAAGTTATGCTATATTACTTATAAAGGATGACGATTGTCGACAGTCGCCAAAACAGAAAGGAAATAAAAAGTAATGGGAAAAGCACAGACTAATGAAAAACATCCAAAAGGCTTTTATGCCTGTTGTATCACATTTATGTTTGAACGCCTGGCATTTTATGGAGCAAAGCCAATCTTGCTTCTATTCCTGATCACTGCAACTTTACAGGGTGGTCTTGGTATTGAGCGAACAGATGCAAGCAGTCATGGCGCTGAATCTGACAGCGTACACCTATATGGCACCGCTGATCGGAGGAATTATCTCTGACAGATGGCTGGGAGCGAGATATGCGATCTCTGGGATATATTATCATGGCAATCGGATATCTGGTAGGCTGGAAGGCAAACAGGTCCGGGAATGGTCAATCTGATGATCATTCTTGTATCGATTGGAACCGGTCTTTTCAAAGGAAACTTAAACGCTCTGATCGGAAGACAATATCAGAACAAAGAGCTTCTGGATGCTGCATTTTCCATTCAGTATTCTTATGTAAATGTTGGGGCTTTCGTAGGTTCACTGCTTACCGGATTTTTGTATCTCCACTTATTTAAAAAAAGGCGATGTGCTTGGATTCCGTCAGTGCTTCTTTGTGGCATCGATCTGGTGCATCGTTGGTCTGGCATGGTTTGTGCTGAACTGGAAAAACCTTCAGGGACAGGGTGTGAAACCATTCAAGTATCTTACGGATGAGAATGGAAATGTGATCGGGTCTAACGAAAAAGAAAGAAGATGGGAAGAACGACAAGCGTACCGCTTACAAAATTGGAAAGAAACCGTATGATAGCGATCATTCTTGTATCGGCACTCTCTGTTATCTTCTGGCTGTTCTACTATCAGCAGGATCTTGCGCTTGTCATTTATATGACCGATTATGTGAAGATGAGTATTGGCTCTTTTGACATTCCGCCGTCATGGGTTACTACTACATGGAACGGACTTTTTTGTGTGTCGTTCTTGGTGGTGTGATGGCAGCCATCTGGAAGAAACTTGCCGAGCGTCCGCAGGGCGATATGAATATGTTTAAGAAAGTAGCACTTGGCTTCCTTTTTTGTAGGACTTGCGTTTGGAGTAATGGTTGTTTGTGAACTGGTTCGCGGAGTTGGCGCAGATGCTTCTGTAAAAGCAAGCGTTTTCTGGCCATTCCTGTTTGTAACGGTTATTACAATCGGAGAGATGTGTTTCTCACCGCGCGTAATGCATTTGTAAGTAAGTATGCGCCGAAGAAATATCTCTCACTTTTGATGGGGGTTATCGCAATTTCTACATTTGGCGCAAACAAGTTAAGCCCGTTTGTACAGGCATTTATTGAAAAATTTGATGTGTTCCCTGTATTTGTTGGAATCACAGTCATTATGTTAGTATTTACAGCACTTATCTTCTTGGCTAACAAGAAGCTGAACAGCCTTGTTGAAGGGAAAGAAGAAGCTTAAATGATTCTGCCAAAAAGAAAAAAGAAGTCCGGTGATCGAAGGAAAGATCACCGGATTTTCTTTTAACCGAGCATTTCGATAAATGCCCCGAGTCTTGTATTGATCTGTGCCTGGTCACCAGAAGAATAGTCTGTATTGATTGCAATATACGGAAGTCCTTTTTCTTTGGTGACAAAGGTGCGGATCGCATCGGACTCAATGGCAAAGGTATGACATGCCTGCAGAAGGACCTCAACGACACCATCTACCTGATATTCATCAATCTGGGCATCAAGCGCCTCGAGACGTCCGGGTTCGGACTCATGACCGAACAGTTTACACGAAGATATTTTTCGGCGATTGCAGTGATTGGATCCTTTGTCTCATCAATCGGATCTTTTTTCTCACGTGGACCGCAACAGTTCTCAAAGCCGACAACATCTGCTCCGAGTTCTTCAATCTGGCGTACAATTTTGTCGATCACGCCGGTGGTCGGACATCCGGTAATGAGAACTCTCGGACGGGATGGTTTGCCTTTATATTCCTTTTCATAAAGCTCTTTAAGCTCAGCGGTACGGTGTTCCAGGTATTTGATTTTTTCTTCCAGATCAACCGTGAATTCGTTCGAGGAAATAACCGTGTTGATCTCATAACCGGTAATCGGAGTCGGTTTTAAGCGTCCAATCTCAAAGAAGTCAAGGACGGCCTTGCGTTCCCGGTTGCGAAGATGGATTGCTTTGCGGATCTGCTCATCTGTGATCCTTATGTGATAGAAATCCTCCAAATCTTCTTTGACGCTGATTACCTCCTGTTTCCAGAATTCCAGCGCACCGCGGCCTATTTTTCCTGGTGGAAGCTGCATAATATGGCAGTGCTTAAGCTCAGACATCAGTTCATACATTTTTCTTTTTTCCATCACAGGTTGTCTCTGCGAGTACCATGTCTGAAAAATAGAAGAATGGACAGCGGTCAGCGAGGGCGGCACCGTAGCTTGCCTTGATCAGAGGACAAAGGTTCTGTGGCAGTCTGGTCTCTGCGATCGGGATATTGTCATCTCCGATCCCGCAAAGTACAACTGCCTGCGTCTGCAGCTTCAATCAGTTCCCATGGGGTGTAGGTACAGAAAACTCCGACAATTCTGCGCCCGGACTCCTTCAGCTCTTTCATTTTCAGAAAAGCATTCTTTCTTGCTTCCGGATAGGTTTCAAAATCTTCCGGTAATTTTAAATTGGTCATTTTCAGATCTCCTTTTTTATAAATGATAGTTTTATCATAAGTGTTTTTAAACGAGATGTATAATTGATATTTTTTATAAAGAAGGAAATTTAAAGATGTTTTCAATGGAAATTTTAAGAATTCATGATGCCAGGAGGATAGCATTGTGATTGGATTCAAAATAAGGTATATTGAAAACAGGAACGTAAAGTAGAGCGAAAAGAAAAGGAGAACATTTATGGGGGCATTGATTCATATAGAAAATATGAAGAAAATCTACAATCCGGGTGAGAATGAAGTCCGTGCACTTGACGGGATCGATCTGGATATCGAAAAAGGAGACCTGGTTGCGATTGTGGGACATTCAGGCTCGGGAAAATCAACGCTGATGAATATGCTCGGTTGTCTGGATACACCGACTTCCGGCAAGTATGTTCTGGACGGGCAGGATGTGGCGAGTATGACAGATAATCAGCTTGCAGATGTGCGGAATAAAGAGATCGGTTTCATTTTCCAGGGATTCAACCTGATCAGTAATCTGGATGCAGTTGAAAACGTAGAGCTTCCGCTGGTATACCGCGGGGTGTCAAAAAATGAGAGGAAGCAACTTGCGATGGAAGCCCTGAAAAGTGTCGGTCTGGAAGACCGGATGAAGCATAAGCCGAATGAAATGTCCGGAGGACAGCAAAGAGAGAGTTGCGGTGGCAAGAGCGGTTGCCGCAAAACCGCCGATCATTCTTGCCGATGAGCCGACCGGCAATCTGGATACGAAATCAACACAGGAGATCATGGAAATCCTGAAAGAACTGCACAGGTCAGGCAGAACGGTTATTATCATCACACATGATGAAGAGATTGCCAGTCAGGCACACCGGGTGATCCGGATACTGGATGGCAGGATTGAAGAAGATTATTGTAACAGGTAATGCACAAAGTTAAAGTTCGTTTTGGATTTCAACTAATCTTTTAAAATGCAACATTTTCGTTTACCTTTCCAGGTAAATGCGGTAAAATAAAAGAAAAAGGGATCTGGTATCAAAAGCCAGATAAGACAGGAGGGTTTTTTGTATGAAGATGATTATGGCGATCCTGCATAAGGATGATGAACTGGAGACGATAGAGGAACTGAATATTGCCGGATACATGGTAACAAAGCTGGCTACAACCGGTGGATTTTTGAAGAAAAAGAGCACCACGATCATGGTTGTAGTGGATGATGAGAAGGTAGCAGAGGCACTGAAGATCATCAAGAAGAATTCTGGCGAAAGAAAGACGATCACTTATGCAAACCCGGCATTGATCTCAGGACAGAGCAAAGCATGAGCGCAAAGCACCGTCCGTTCCGATCAATGTGCAGGTAGGCGGAAGTACGATTTTTGTACTGAACGTGGAGCAGATGGAGAAATACTAAAGTTTATGGAAATTGTAATCTTGAGTTTTACAGATGCAGGCTGTCAGATGGCCTGTAAAGTCAGAGAGAATTTCATACAAAGCGGATACCGTGTCAAAGTGTATACTTTTGACACGGTTTTGCAGATTATACGGATTTCATGCTTTTCGGAAGATAAGAAAAGCTGGATAGGCAACCTCTGGGGAGAGAAGGCTTTGTTTTTTATCGGGGCGGCAGGAATCGCAGTGCGGATGATCGCCCCTCATGTGAAGGACAAATTTACCGATTCGCCGGTTCTGGTGATGGATGAAAAAGGAAGCTATGTGATTCCGCTCCTGTCGGGACATGTGGGCGGAGCTGTAGAGCTTGCAAAGGAAATCGCGGAGAAAATAGATGCGCAGGCAGTATTTACTACAGCAACGGATGTGGAACAAAAGTTTGCGGTAGATGTATTTGCAAAAAGCAATGGTCTGGTACTGACAGACCGGAAAAAGGCAAAGGAGATCTCAGCTGTGGTTCTGGATGGGAAAAAGATTGGATTTTACAGTGTATTTCCAGTAGAAGGAAAGCTTCCGGAAGAATTAAAGCTATGTGAAACAGAAGAGCTTCTTAGAAACTATCCATATGGAATCCGGATTGCAGAAAGAAGTGGCGAAAGGCGGGAAGAAGAAACGATTCTGGATCTTTTGCCGAAGAACCTGGTGCTGGGAATCGGATGTCGCAAAGGGATTTCCGAAGAAGAGATCCAAAGTGCGGTCAATGAGGTCAAAAAGATCCTTGGATTTACAGAAAAGGAAGTCAGTGAGATCGACAGTATTGATTTGAAAAAAAGAAGAAGCGGGATTACTTTCTTATGCGGCAAAGTGGAAGCTTCCATTTTACACGTTTTCGGCAGAAGAGTTGGGAAAGGTTAAATGTGTCAGCTCCCATTCGGAGTTTGTCCGGAAGGTCACAGGTGTGGACAATGTCTGTGAGCGGGCGGCGATCCTGCGACCGGAGAGGATGGCAGGCTTCTGATGCCGAAGCAGTGCATGAACCGGGTGACAATAGCAGTGGCAGAAAAGAAGGTAAGGATCAGAATATGAAGCGGATTTTAATATTTTCAGGGACAACAGAGGGAAGGCGGATTACGGAATTTCTGGATGGAAGAAATGTAAAAGTTTATGTCAGTGCCGCAACCGAATATGGAAAAGAATGTACCGGAGAGCATGCTGCGGGAGAAGATGGAAGCAGTGCCGGATGAAGCGGATAGGGTGATCTGGGCGCAGTCGGTTGAAGATGCGGTGGAATATCTGCAAAATACAGAAGGAAAGATTCTGATTACCACCGGAAGCAAGGAACTGATAAAATATACAAAGCTTACGGAGTATAAAGAGCGCTGCTTTTGCGAGAGTCCTCTCTACGGAGCAGGCGGTTATGGAGTCGGTCGCGCTTGGTTTTGAAGGAAAGCATCTCATTGCAATGCAGGAACCATTTTCAAAGGAGATGAACGTGGCTACGATCCATCAGACAGGCGCGAAATACTTTGTGACCAAAGAATCGGGAAAAGCCGGAGGCTTTGGAGAAAAAGGTACAGGCAAGCAAAGGAAACAGGGGCAGTTCTTGTTGCGGTAGGAAGACCAAAAGAAACAGGGAGAACATTTTCAGAAGTCTGTAAATGGCTGGAAAAGAATCTGTAATAAAAGTTCAGAAAATAGTTGTGGGGAGATAAAGTCAGAGATCAGAAAGGCAGATGGGGAAGATGAATCTGACAGATTTGCATTATGTAGTTGAAATCGATAAGAGTGGGTCAATCTCAAAGGCATGAAGGAACTTTATGTGGCGCAGACCAAATCTTAGTAAAGCGATCAAGCATCTGGGCGGGAATTTGGAATTTCTATCTTTGAGCGGTCGTCAAAGGGAGTTAAGGCGACAAGAGAAGGACAGAAATTTCTGGAGTATGCCAAAAGGATCATTTACGAAATAGAGGAAATGAAAAGGGACTGCAGTGATCTGGGGAAAGAAAATCTCTCATTTAAGATTACTGTTCCGAGGGCAAGTTACATTTCCAGTGCATTTGCAGAGTTTATCGGAATGCAGAGCAAGGAAACGGCGATCAAAGCAGAATTTCAGGAAAGCAGTTCTATGCATGCCATTGAAAATGTGTTGCAGAACGGGTATTCCATGGGAATCATCCGGTATCTGTGCGAGAATGAACCTTATTTTCAGTCGCTTCTTGATCTGAAAGGGCTGGATGCAGAACTTCTGGCAGAGCTTCCGTATGTGATCTTAACTTCTGCGGATGGAGATCTTGCAAAGAGGGAGTTAAAGACAAGAGAAGAACTGGAAGATGGTGTGGAAATCCTGCATGGGGACTGGAAACTTCCGACCGGAGAATACACCGAGCTGAGTGAGAATGGAGAGTCGCTTCATCCACATAATAAAATTTATATTTTTGAAAGGGGAAGCCAGTTTGATATTTTGCGGGAAGTAAAAAACAGTTATATGTGGGTATCGCCAGTACCGGAAAAATTAAGGAAAAACTACAATCTGGTGCAGAAGCATGCCGGATTTTCCAGACAGATGATCCGGGATGTGCTGATCTACAAAAAGGGTTATCAGAAAAAATTGTACGAAAGAGAATTTATTGGGCATTTAAAAGAAACAATCCGTGAAATGATGTAAATGAGAGCAGAATGATATATCGGACCAAGATATATCCATTCTGCTCTTGTGTATTTGATGAGCTGGGTACACATTTATCCGTCTATTCATAAATACTAATACTTTTGATTCTTGTATTATTATATATTGGAAAATATATAGCTATCATATATGAAACGTATAAACGAAAACTATAGATATATGTTATAATGTCATAAAAATAATAGAATAATAAGAAGGAAATGTACAATATGACGAAGGAGGAAATGGAATGTTAGATGCATCTTATTATATCGTATTGAATGTCAGAAAAAAACAATCGGCTGACTGCAGAGTACTGGTTTGCGGGGGAACCGGATGTCTGGCAAGTGGATCAGGCAAGATTTATGAAAAGTTAAAAGAACTGACAAAAAGATCATACAGGGTAGAAGTAAAGATCGGGGAAGAAATCGCACATACAAAGGTTATGAAGAGTGGATGTCATGGCTTCTGCGAGATGGGACCTCTGGTAAGAATTGAGCCATATAATTATTTATATATTAAAGTAAAACTGGAAGACTGCGAAGAGATTTATAACGAAACAATCCTGGGCGGCAGACCGGTAGAGCGACTTCTCTACAAGATGGATGGAGTGACCTATCCGTCACAGGAAGAGATTCCGTTCTACGCAAAGCAGACCAGACTGGTACTGAAGAATTGCGGACATATCGACGCAGAGCATATTGGGGGTGCACTTGCAGTCCAGTGATCCAGACAATCTATGATTCGAATCTGCGTGGACGTGGAGGTGCTGGATTCCGCACCGGCAGAAAAAGTGGGCAGGTTGCTTCCCAGAAAGAAAAGATCCGCTATGTGGTCTGCAATGGTGATGAAGGTGATCCGGGTGCATTTATGGATCGAAGTATCATGGAAGGTGATCCGCACCGTATGATCGAGGGCATGATGATCGCAGCATATGCAGTACAGGCACAGGAAGGCTATATCTATGTACGTGCAGAATATCCGCTTGCGATTGAAAGACTGAAGACAGCGATCAGCCAGGCAGAGGCAATCGGACTTTTTAGGAGACAACATTCTTGGAACCAATTTCAGTTTCCATTTACATATCAACCGTGGTGCAGGTGCATTCGTCTGTGGAGAAGGCAGCGCACTGACGGCATCCATTGAAGGAAAACGTGGAATGCCGAGAGTAAAAACCGCCACGTACGGTTGAGCAGGGATTATGGGCAAAACCTACTGTTCTGAATAACGTAGAAACTTATGCCAATGTTCCGATGATCGTAACAAATGGTGCAGACTGGTTCAAAGGAATCGGTACACCAGAGAGTCCCGGAACGAAAGCATTTGCACTGACCGGTAATGTAAGAAATACAGGACTGATCGAAGTACCAATGGGAATTACATTGCGCGAAGTTATTTATGACATCGGCGGTGGAATCCAGAATGACAAGAAATTCAAAGCAGTACAGATCGGGGTCCGTCCGGTGGATGTCTGACCGAGGATCAGCTGGACAGTAAGATGGACTTTGATTCACTGGCGAAGATCGGGGGCAATGATCGGTTCGGGCGGTCTGGTTATCATGGACGAGGATACCTGTATGGTAGAGGTTGCCAGATTCTTCATGAGTTTTACACAGAGAGAAAGCTGTGGAAAATGTGTTCCTTGCCGTGAAGGTACAAAGAGAATGCTTGAAATCCTGGAGCGTATTGTAGCAGGAAACGGAAAACCGTCCGATATGGACGAGCTTCGTGAACTGGCAGATATGATTGAGAGTACGGCGCTTTGCGGACTTGGAAAGAGCGCACCGAAACCGGTTATCAGTACCATGAATGCATTTGAAGAGGAATATCTGGAACATATCAACGAGAAACGCTGTCGGACAGGTGTCTGTTCAAATCTGCGTAAATTCAGATCGATCCGGAGATATGCAAGGGGCGCTCGAAGTGTGCAAGAAACTGTCCGGCAGGTGCAATTGAAGGCGTGCTGAAATCTCCTTATCATATCAATCAGGAGAAATGTATCAAGTGCGGAGCCTGCATGGAACAGTGTCCGTTTAAAGCAATTCATATCGAGAAATAGGAGGAATGAGTCATGGGATATATGACAATAGATGGAAGGAAGGTAGAGTTTACAGATGAGCCGAATGTACTTTCTGTCATCCGTAATGCAGATATAGATATACCGACACTCTGCTACCATTCAGAACTGTCTGTGTATGGAGCCTGTCGTTTGTGTACCGTAGAAGATGAGAGAGGAAAGACGTTTGCATCCTGTTCAGAACCGCCAAGAGATGGGATGGTCATTTACACGAATACTCCGCGTCTTATGAAATATCGTAAGATGATTCTGGAGCTTTTACTTGCTGCACATTGCAGAGACTGTACAACCTGTATCAAGAGTGGAGAATGTCAGCTTCAGGCGCTGGCACACCGTATGGGCGTCACAACCGTCCGATTTGAAAATACAAAAGAACAGTATCCACTGGATTTCAGTTCACCGTCAATCGTGCGTGACCCGAATAAATGTATTCTCTGTGGTGACTGTGTCCGTATGTGCGACAATGTACAGTCTGTTAATGCGATTGATTTTGCATACCGGGGAACAAAGGCTCTGGTAACACCGGCATTTAACAAAAAGATTGCAGAGACAGACTGTGTAAACTGTGGACAGTGCAGGGTTGTCTGTCCTACAGGTGCGATCAGTATCAATACCAATATCGAAGTGATCTGGGATTTTCTAGATAAGAATACAAAGGTGATCGCACAGATCGCACCGGCAGTCCGGGTCGCAGTCGGCGATCAGTTCGGCCTTCCAAGAGGGGAAAATGTGATGGGAAAACTCGTCAATGTGTTGCACCGCCTTGGATTTGATGAAGTTTATGATACTTCTTATGGTGCAGACCTTACGGTGATCGAGGAATCTGAAGAGCTTCTTGAACGACTTGCATCCGGAGAAAATCTCCCATTATTTACATCCTGCTGTCCGGCATGGGTAAAATTCTGTGAGAACCGTTATCCGGATCTGGCAAAAAAATCTGTCAACCTGCCGTTCACCGCAAGCAGATGTTTGGTGCTGTGATCCGTGAATACTATAAGGATCCGGAAAAAGAATGGTGGAAAGAGAATCGTTTCTGTATCGATCATGCCGTGTACTGCAAAAGAAAGAAGAGATTTTAAGACCGGAATCTTCCACGAATGGAAAACAGGATATTGATTATGTACTGACTACAACAGAGCTGATTACAATGATCCGGAAATCCGGTATCCGCTTTGAAAATCTGGAGATCGAAGCATCCGATATGCCGTTTGGTATCGGATCTGGTGCAGGTGTGATCTTCGGAGTAACCGGTGGTGTGACAGAAGCCGTACTCAGGCGCCTTCGTGAAGGACATAACCGTGTGGAAATGGATAAGATCAAATTCAGTGGAGTTCGTGGAGAAGAAGGACTGAAAGAAGTAGAGTTTGATTACAACGGACGTACTATCCATGCGAAGCTGTTGTCAGTGGACTTGGAAATGCAGATGCGCTGATGAAGAAGATCCAGAAGGGCGAGGTACATTACGACTTTGTTGAGGTTATGGCATGCAGGCGCGGATGTATCATGGGTGGCGGACAGCCAGTCCCGGCAGGTCTGAGAAGCAGGATAGCCAGAAGCAAAGGCCTGTATGATACCGATATCAATACGCAGATTAAGAAGTCGAATGAGAATCCGCTGATCCTGTCATTATATGATGAACTTCTGAAAGGAAAGACCCACGAATTACTTCATCGTAATTTTGAGGCAGCGAAAAAATAAAATTGTACGAAAAAAGAGTATAAGACAATGCAGTCGTCGATCTGGCAGGCTGCATTGTCTTATTTCAGAGTATTTCCATACATTCACTGGCACTTTTTTCTCATTTCGATCCCCTTCGCTTTCTATATATAAATGAAGTAGGTCATGAAATTATGATAAACATATAGTCATTAAGGTGTCGATTTTGAAACAAAAACTTCCGGGATTTTTAATGGAGAGTTTGGAAAAAATAGGGAAATAAACCAGGAAAGATGACTCTTGTCAAGAAGAAACATATCTGTTATAGTGAGTAAGAATAAATAAAGAAACTTTTTCAGTGCTAGGCAGAAGAATTTCTGGTCGGCTTAAAAGGGAATCAGGTGAAAGTCCTGAGCGATCCGGTCACTGTAAATGAGGAGCAAAGCGGCGGCAAGCCATTGCATAAAAAATGTGAGAAGGTGCAGCTTTGTTAAGATCCATAAGCCAGGAGACCTGCTGAAAGAGAGTAAATTGCTTCCGATGAAAGCGCGTTTACATACACAAAGAAATGATATCTTGCTTCATACTGAGTATGAAAGCAAGATTTTGTGCTGCCATATATACGGAAAAGAGTTCCGGTGGCAGAGGATGTAGGTGAAGTCTGCTTTCAGGAAAAAGGAAGCAGATTTTTTTTTTGCATACGATGAGCCAAGTGCAGATTTATGCTTGCACGAGGAACTGAATTTGGCGAATGTACATCATCGAGCTGTCAAGCGACAAAAGATCAGGACATCAGGAGGAAGAGTTGGATTATGAAGAGGAATTCAAAACAGTTTCTTGCACTTTTCATGGCAGTTGCAATGTCGGTTACACCGGTTTCTTATGCTTACGCTGAGGACAGTGCAGTGGCAGGAGTAGAAAATACAGAATCAGGTCAGCAGACCGTAGAAGTAACAGACGGAAAAATCGGTGCGGCAGACGTAGCAGGTCAGCCGGCTGAAGAAGTGACTGGACAGGAAGAAGAAACGACTGCCGGACAGGGAACGGACGAGAATCAGAAGAGTCAGGAAGAGCCGAAAGCAGAAGAAAATGCGGCAACAGGGAATGTAACTGAGGCAGAGAAAAAAAGAAGCGGGCGAAGACGGAAAGAGCGAAGAGAAGGCTGCAGAGGAGCAGAAGGTTAAGTCGGAAGAAACGGCGGAAAATGCCGGGGAAGTGAAGACGCAGGAAGCGAAAAAATGTTACCAGTGATTTTGCAATGTTTAAGGTTGGATCGTCTTCTGTTGTAAAAAGAAAATGATCACCTGAAAGTTTCGATAGAAACAGAGAGTAAAACTTACAATAAAATTTATATTGGAAGTAAAGCTGATACAGTTGAACGGAAAGAAGAAAAGGCGATAGTTGGAACAGGAACAGGCAACGGGTATTTATTTTCATTTGAACTTCCACTGTCAGCAGATGGAACGGATGTTGCCTTTGTACCGCATAGCCAAAAGAAAGGTTGGGTGAGTAAGAAAGAAGACGGAGATTACACGCTTCATATTTCATCGTCAGCAGAAAATAAAAAAGACGACACAGAAAATCCTGAACAGGGGGTAATTCAGGAGAGAGCAAACCGGAAACCGGAAGTGGCGAAAACCAGAAACCGGGAAATGAGGACAAGAACGTACTGGATACTGGAAAGTATGTAGTAGATGTTGATGCAGCTTCAGCTAGTGGAATGTTTCGTGTAGTAAATTGCGTGCTGACATCTGTTGGTGGCAAGATGCAGGCAGATATTACACTTAGTGGAACGGGATACGATAAGTTATATATGGGAAGTAAGGAAGTCAAGCGGCAAGTGCTTCGGAAGATCAACTGATTGGGTATTCTGTAAATGCAGAAGGAAAACATGTATTTACAGTGCCAGTAGAAAAGTATGGATACCGGAGTCCAGATTGCAAAGACATGGATTCAATAGTGGTAACTGGTATGATCGTACATTAATATTCAAGACAGAAGGAATGACCAAATATGTTCAGGTAAGTGATGGCTCTTATAAAGCAAACGTAACTTCAAGTTCATCCATGTTTAAAGTTACGGATTGCATCTTAACATCAAAAAATGGGGAGATGACTGCAAAAATTACACTCAGTGGTACAGGATATGATTATCTGTATGTAGGAACAAGTGCAGAAGCAAAGACTTGCAGATAAGTCCAAGTGGATTCCTTATGTTGTGGACAAAAATGGTATGTATACCTATACGATTCCGGTTTCTTTATTAGACACAGGAATTTCAGTGGCAGCATTTTCTCATAAAAAGCAAGTATGGTATGACCGTACCTTGACATTCGCCTCAGCAGGCATGAAGAATCTGAACAATAGCAATTCCACAAATGGAAATACTGGAAATAATGGCAACACCAACCAGGGAAATAACACCAGCCAGAACACCAACTTTGGAACCGGCACCACTTCCGGAGGCACAGGCACAAACCAGACCCCGGACAAAGAATCCAAATATGAGGCAGATTTAAATGGTGGAACTGCCCGTGTAAACAGTGCAACAACACTTGCAGACGGTGTCTATACACCGGATAAATTTTCCTGGTCAGGTGGAACCGGAAAGGTCAGTATCAGTTGTACCAAGATTACCGTGACAGGCGGTCAGGCATATGCTACCATTGTATTTAGCAGTGGTTCTTATGGCTATGTAAAGGCGAATGGAAATACCTATTATCCGACAGCAACCGGAAGTACGTCTACATTTGTCATTCCGGTAGAACTGAACAAGAACAATACGATCATCGGTATGACAACCAAGATGTCAACAGCGCATGAAATCAGCTATTCGATTTTCATTTACCTAAGTGCTGCAAAGCAAAAGCAGACGGAACTACAGTAAGTGGGGAGACCAATTTAAGTGCAGATACACTGGATGAGAAAGCGCCGGAAATCATGGGACTTTCTTATCAGTCTGAGACAAAGGTAGAGCATGCTAAGTACTTCAAGATCTATCATTATGATCAGGGAATCACTCTTTTAGAAATCGATCAGAGAAAAGATGAGGATACAAAAGAGACCAAGACAAAGGATACAAAAGAAGATACAGATTCCGGGCTGACACCGGCACAGGAAGAACAGCTTGCGCTTTACAAAGCAAAGATCGTCCGGTATCTGATCGTCCCGGAAGACGCAGAAATTCCGGCAGGTCTGGATAAAGAAATGATCGTGATCCAGAAGCCAAAGAAGTCTGCATATGTAGGTTCAGAGGAAGTACTGGAAATCCTGGATAAGCTGAATGCAACAGACCAGATTACATCAGTAGGGGTAAAACAGAAGAACTGTAAGGTAGAAGGCACTGCAAAAGCAATGAAAGCTAAGAAGATCATTTATGCAGGAACCTATAAGAAACCGGAAAATAAAAAACTGATGAAGAGTAAGTGTGATCTTGCAATCCTTTCCAATAAAATTCTTCCGGATGAAAAGAATGAGAAGAAAATGTCGGTAGAAGATCAGCAGAAGAGATACGAAGAGCTGGCAGAAAAATTTGTTCTTCTGGATGTTCCGATGATCGTTGACCGGTCAGCAGATGAGGAAAAGGATGATGCAAAAGCAGAGTGGAGCAAGGTTTACGAGGCAATTTTCGCGCAGACAGACAGTACAGATTCTTCTGCAAAAAACTAGGTAGATTCTTTTTGGATACAGAGGTAGAAAATGAAAAAAAAGAGAACGATGCGTCTGGGGTGCATTCTTTTGAGTACAGTCTTTGCTTGGGACGGCAGCACTGACCGGATGCGGGCAGACGAAAAAGAATACAACAGATACAAAAAACAGAAAGCAAAGAGTACGAAAGAAAGTGCCAAAGAAAAAAAAGGTCGGAGATTGACGGACTCACTTATGAATCCGCGATGGATCTGGAATATGCCGAAGGTTTTCAGGTATATTACTACAAAGACGGCTATAAGATGATCGATATCAAAGACGATGCAAAATTTCTGGTCGTCCCGGAAAATCAGGATGTGCCGGATGGAGCCGAGGAGGATTACGTGATCCTTCAGCAGCCGCTGGATCATATTTATCTTGCGGCGACATCTGCAATGGCACTTTTTAATGCGATCGATTCTCTGGATAATATCACAATGACAGGTACCCAGGCTTCCGGATGGTATATTGAAAATGCAGTCAAAGCGATGGATGACGGGAAAATAAAATTTGCAGGGAAATACAGTGAACCGGATTATGAGATGCTGGTGGACGAAGACTGTGATCTTGCCATCGAATCGACCATGATCCTTCACACACCGAAGGTACAGGAGATGATTGAATCTCTGGATATCCCGGTGATGATCGACCGGTCCAGCTATGAATCGCATCCTCTAGGAAGAACTGAATGGATCAAACTTTATGCAAAGCAATGCTGAATAAAGAAGATGCAGCGGATGCATTTTTTTGAAAAGCAGGTGGAAAATGTCGATGCGCTCAAAGATTTTAAGAATACAGAGAAGACAGTTGCATTTTTTCTATGTAAGCAGTGACGGAACGGTGGTAGTAAGAAGAAGTGATGATTATATTCCGAAAATGATCGAACTTTCCGGTGGAAGATATGTATTCGATGATCTGACTGGCGATGACAGTAATACTTCAGCAGTAAAACTTACAATGGAAGAATTTTACGCACAGGCGGCGGATGCAGATTATCTGATTTATAATTCAAGTATCGATAATCCAATCAACAGTGTAAAAGATCTGGAAGAAAAAGATGCAATTTTTTTCTGATTTCAAAGCAGTCAAAGAAGGAAATGTATGGTGTACCGGTAAATATCTGTATCAGGCAACCGATATCGTTGGGGAACTGATCACGGATATGAATCTGATGCTGACAGGCGGCGATGAAAGCAAGATGACATTTTTATACCATGTAAAATAGAAAACGGAGAAGAAAATGGGACAGGCAGGAATGAAAAATAACTGGAAAAGGAATACAAGATATATGGGAGTCTTTGCGGTGCTGGCGACAGTTTTTTGCATGATTGTAGTGCTGAACATCAATACCGGAAATGTACAGATCTCGGTTCCTGAGATTTTACGGATTCTGTTTCTGAAAAAAGGAACACAGGTGCAGATGAATATTATCTGGAAAATCCGTCTTCCGCGTGTCCTGATGGCAGGGATTCTGGGAGGGGCACTTGCCCTTTCCGGATTTTTTTATTGCAGACATTTTTTTCCAACCCGATCGCATAATCGTATGTACTGGGGATTTCTTCGGGTGCAAAGATGATGGTCGCTCTGGCGATGATCATCTTTTTAAAATATTACACTTTGGTATCATCTTATATACTGATCATTGCAGCATTTATCGGATCTATGCTTTCAATTGGATTTATCCTGCTTCTTGCAAGAAAAATCCGGAATATGGCAACTCTTCTGGTTGGCGGAATCATGATCGGTTACATCTGCTCGGCGGTCACGGATTTTGTTGTCACCTTCGCGGAGGATTCCGATATCGTCAACCTCCACGGCTGGTCACAGGGAAGCTTCTCCGGCATGAGCTGGAGCAATGTAAAGGTAGCAGCGCTTATGGTAGGAATCACACTGATCCTTACCTTTTTCCTGTCAAAGCCGATCGGAGCGTATCAGCTGGGGAAATGTATGCGCAGAGTATGGGGGTCAATATCCGTGTGTTCCGGGTGCTTCTGATTCTGCTTTCCAGTGTATTTTCCGCATGTGTGACCGCATTTGCATAATGGACCGATTTCATTCGTTGGAATCGCAGTTCCGTACTTGATCAAGCATCTTCTCGGGACGGCAAAACCGCTGGTTGTGATACCGGCAACATTCCTTGGCGGGGCGGTGTTCTGTATGGGATGTGATCTGATCGCGCGTATGGCATTTGCACCACTGGAGCTGAATATCAGTACCGTGACTTCGATCTTTGGTGCACCGATCGTAATTTTCATGATGATAAAAGGAAGAAAAGGGAAATAAATATGAGTGAGAACTATTTTCAGATGAAAGATCTTTCTGTCGGATATCATGGAAATGTACTGATCCATGATATCTGTACAGAGATTAAAAAAAGGTGAGATATTGACACTGATTGGACCAAACGGTTCCGGGAAATCTACGATTTTAAAAAGTATTACCAAACAGCTTACGCTCATTGGAGGTAAGGTGACGATCGGTGAAAAGAATCTGAAAGACTTATCTTACAAAGAGCTTGCAACGAAGATGGCAGTGGTGCTGACACAGCGGGCAAAGCCGGAGCTGATGACCTGCTATGAGGTCGTAGCAAAGAGGGCGGTATCCTTATACAGGACGGCTCGGGATATTAACGCGAGAAGATGAGAAAAAGACACAGGAAGCACTGGAAATTGTCCATGCAACAGAATACGCAGAAAAAGTTTTGAGGCGATCAGTGACGGGCAGAGACAGCGGATCCTTCTGGCAAGAGCGATCTGTCAGGAACCGGAGGTACTGATCCTGGATGAACCCACTTCTTTCTGGATATCCGTTATAAGCTGGAGTTGCTTACTATTTTGAAAAATATGGCGAAAAGAAAAGCAGATCACGGTCATTATGTCACTTCATGAGATCGATCTGGCGCAGAAGATCTCGGATAAGATCCTTTGCGTTAAAGGAGATACGATTTTCGGTTATGGAGAGCCAGAGGCGATTTTTTAAAGAAGATTTTATCCAGAAACTTTATGAGATCGACAACGGGCATTTTGATCCTGTGTTCGGAAGTGTGGAGCTTGCAAAGGCGGAGGGCGAGGCAGAAGTATTTGTGATATCTTCCGGAGGCAGTGGAATCCCTGTTTACCGGAACCTTCAGAAAGCAAAGATTCCATTTTCGGCAGGAATCCTGTATACTAATGATATTGACTATCATCTGGCAGAACATCTGGCAGTCAGCGTAATCGAAGAAGAGCCATTTGAACCGGTAAGCGATCGTGCATTTGAACGGGCAAAGCAGATGATCAGGCAGTGTAAAAAGGTGATAAATGCAGGAATTGTGATTGGGACAACCAACCGGAAGATAAAAAGAACTGCTTGTATTTGCAGAAGAAATGGGAAAGCTGGAATCATATGAAAAATAGACTTTTGCACATTTACTGTGGAGATGGAAAAGGAAAGACGACGGCGGCAACGGGCTTGCAGTTCGCGCCTGGAAGTGGTATGCGGGTTCTGTTTGCCCGTTTTTTAAAAAAAATGAATTTTCGGGAGAATTGAAGATCCTGGATCGGATCCCGGAGATCGAGGTACTTCATCTTGAAAAAAGCTATGGATTTTTAAGACACTTTCCGAAAAGGAACAGGAAGAAGTCCGAGAGATGTATGGCAGGCTGTGGAATACGATCCTAGGGAAAAATCAGTACAGGGGATTATGATATGCTTGTGATTGATGAATTTATGGCGGCATACCGGTATGGACTGATCCCGAATAAAGAGGCGGTGCAGTTCTTAAAAGACAGACCGGACAATCTGGAAGTGGTTCTGACCGGACGGGATCCGTCAGATGAGCTTCTGGAGCTGGCAGATTATATTTCGGAAGTAAAGATGGTACGGCATCCTTTTGAAAAAAGGAATCCGGGCAAGGAAAGGCATCGAATACTAAGGAGACGAAATGGAAATGGACAAGATGCAGGTCGTGTGGAAAAATCAAAAGAACTGCGGTGTGGATACACAACAGGAAGCTGTGCTGCGGCAGCAAAGAAAGGGCAGCGGCAATGCTCTTTTCCGGGGAGGAAATCCGCCAGGTATCTCTTATGACGCCGAAAGGGATCGAACTGTATCTGGAAGTAGAAAAGATCCAAAGAGAAAATGAATCTGTCAGCTGTGCCATTCAGAAGGACAGCGGAGATGACCCGGATGTGACGAACGGGATCTTCGTTTACGCCAAGGTCACGAAAAAAAGGGAAAAAAGGAGTGACCTTAGATGGTGGGATCGGAGTAGGGCGGTTCACCCGGAAGGTGCTGGAGCAGGAAGCCGGGGAAGCGGCGATCAATAAGGTTCCGCGGCAGATGATCCGGGAAGCGGTGCAAAGCCAGATTGAGAAATATGACTGGGATGGTGGCGCAGACGTTCTGGTCTATGTTCCGCAGGGCGTGGAGATCGCGAAGAAAACGTTTAATCCAAGACTTGGGATCGAAGGTGGGATTTCGGTACTCGGAACCTCAGGAATCGTAGAACCGATGAGTGAACAGGCACTGACGCAGACTATTTTCCTGGAAATGAAGATGCTTCGTGATGAAGGTCACCGGTATTGTTATCTGACACCGGGAAATTATGGAAATGATTTTTTAAGGCAGACACTTGGGTACGACCAGGAGCTTGCGGTGAAATGCAGCAATTATATCGGGGATGCGATTGATGACGGCGTGCGTACTGAAGATGGACGGACTGTTGCTTGTAGGACATATCGGAAAGCTGGTCAAGATCGCTGCAGGTGCACTGAATACTCATTCCAGACAGGCGGATGCAAGAATGGAAGTGCTTGCCGTCCATGCGGCAATGGCAGGGGCAGACCGGGAGACAGTCTGTGCTCTGATGAAGTGTTTTACGACGAAGGAAGCATTGGATATTCTGGAAGAAAGAGGACTTTTGGAAGAGACGATGCGGACCGTGATGGAGAAGATCGAGTATCATTTGGCGAAGCGTGCCGGCGAGAAGATGAAGGTCGGGGCGCTGATGTTTTCGGATGAGCTCGGGGTTCTTGGAAAGACATCTCTTGTGGACAAACTGAGGGAAAAGATCGGATAGGTAGAAAGGTATGACAAAAAATGGCAGGAAGATTTGACCTTGCGGGTGTAGGTCCGGGAGATCCGGAACTGATGACGATAAAGACAATTCGTGCGATTAAAGCGTGTCAGGTATTGGTACTTCCAATTGGCAGTCCGGAGTTAAAGAAACCGGAACTGGAAGAGGGGAAGAAGAGACATTTGCAAAAGAATGTCTGGCATATCGGATTGCGTGTGAGGCAGAGCCGGAGACGAAAAAGAAGTCTGGCTGTATCTTCCCATGCCAATGATCAAGGAAAAAAAAGCTACTGAAAGAGATACACGATGCGGGTGCAAGAAAGGCGTCAGAGCTTCTGGAGAAAGGAAAGAATCTGGTTTTTCTGACGATTGGAGATCCGACCGTGTATTCGACAGGAATTTATATTTATAAAAGACTGAAAAAGATGGGATATCAGGGGGGAAATCTTTTCCGGGATTCCGTCTTTTGTCTTGCCGCGGCAAACAAGGCTGGAGATCTCGCTTGTGGAGAACCGGCAGGAGCGCATGTTCTTCCGGTGTCCTATGGAATTGAAGAAAAGTTGAAGCTTCCGGGGACGAAGGTTCTTATGAAGACCGGGGAAAAAGATGGCGCAGGTCAAAGCTGTTCTGAAAGAGGAAGGACAGCAGGCGAAAATGGTCATGAACTGCGGAATGGATGGAGAAAAAATTTACAAATGCACAGAAGAAATACCGGAAGATGCAGGATATTTTTCGATTGTAATAGCAAAGGAGAAAGAAAAATGATTCATTTTGTTGGAGCAGGAAGCGGTGCTGTGGATCTGATCACAGTACGGGGGCAGAAGCTTTTGAAGGAAGCAGATATAGTGGTGTATGCCGGTTCACTGGTAAATCCGGAGCTTCTTAAGAATTGTCAGAAGGACTGTCAGATCTACAACAGTGCGAAGATGACGCTGGAAGAAGTGATGGAAGTGATGATTTCCGGAGAGAAGCAGGAGAAAAAAGTCGTCCGGCTGCATACGGGTGATCCGTGTCTGTATGGTGCGATCAAAGAGCAGATGGATCTGCTGGAAAAGGAGAATATTTCTTATAAAGTGTGCCCGGGAGTCAGCTCCTTTTGCGGAGCTTAAGATCTGCACTGAATGCAGAATATACTCTTCCTGGGATTTCACAGTCTGTGGTGATCACACGGATGGCAGGAAGAACACCGGTTCCGGAAAAAGAATCCATTGAAAGCTTCGCCGCGCACCAGGCAACAATGGTAATCTTTTTAAGTACCGGGATGCTGGAAGAACTGTCGAAGCGTCTGATCGAAGGCGGTTATCAGCCGGAGACTCCGGCGCCGATCGTCTACAAGGCAACCTGGGAGGATGAAAAGGTGTGCAGATGTAAGGTGAAAGATCTTGCGGTGACAGCAAAGGAGAATGGAATTACAAAGACAGCACTGATCGTGGTTGGTGAGGTGCTTGGCGGAGAGTATGAACGGTCACTTTTATATCATCCGGAGTTTACAACAGAGTTCAGGCAGGGCAAAGGAAAAGAAGGTGCAGGAAATGTGTAAAATTGGAAAAGTCTATGTAATCGGTCTTGGACCGGGTGCTGAGAAAGAAATGACATACCAGGCGTCCACGGCACTGGAAAAAGTGAGGTTATTATCGGGTATACCGTATATACGGGACTGATACGGGAAAGGTTTCCGGATAAAAAGTACCTTTCCACACCAATGCAGAGGAAGTGATCCGCTGTGAGATGGCAATGGATGAGGCGATGAAAGGAAGAACGGTAGCTATGGTATGCAGTGGGGATGCCGGAATTTACGGAATGGCAGGTCTGCTCTATGAGATGGGACAGGGCTACCCGGAGGTGGAGCTGGAGGTCGTGCCGGGGATCACGGCGGCAAATGGCGGTGTGCGGCAGTTCTTGGTGCACCTCTGATGCATGATTTTGCAGTGATCAGTCTGAGTGATCTTCTGACACCGTGGGAGAAGATTGAAAAGAGGATCCGCGGAGCTGCGATGGCGGATTTTGTGATCTGTCTGTATAATCCGTCCAGCCGGAAACGGGCAGATTACCTGAAAAAGGCATGTGAGTATATCCTGGAGTACCAGAGCCCGGATACAGTCTGCGGTTATGTGCGGAACATCGGACGTGAAGGCGAAGATGCACATATTCTGACACTTTCTGAGCTGAAGGATACGGAGGTCGATATGTTTACAACCGTTTATATCGGCAACAGCCAGACGAGAAATGTGGATGGGAAAATGGTGACACCGAGAGGCTATCGATTGGAGGAATAACTGTGGAAAACCGAAAATGCCAGGTAAATCTTGCCGGGATCGGGATGGGAAGCAAAGGAACGCTTACGGAAGAGGTCAGAAAGATCATTGCGGAAAGTGATGTACTGATCGGAGCTACGCGGATGCTGGAAGGATTCCGGGAAAAAAGAAATGCTGCTATGCAGAGTATCTGCCGGAAAAAATCAGAGCAATCCTGGATGAGCAGGAGGAAAAGACCAGATGTACGGTGCTGTTTTCCGGGGATACCGGATTTTACAGCGGGGCAAAAAAGCTGGCGGATATTCTGAAAAAAGACGGATATGAAGTACAGATTTTTCCGGGGATTTCATCTGTAATCTATCTTGCTAGGCAAAGCTTGGAAAAAGCTGGGAGGATGCAAAGATTCTCAGCATGCATGGAAGAAGTCAGAATTTTATCCATGTAGTTGCAAACCATGAAAAGACATTTCTGATCCTTGGGAAAAGTGCGGGAAAAGAGATCTGCGAAAAACTGAAATATTACCATCTGGAACAAGTAACCGTTTCGGTTGGAAATCATTTGTCTTATCCGGATGAAGAGATTGTGATCAAAAAAGGAAACGAGCTTCAGGAAGAAGATTTTGGTGATCTTACCACTATTCTGATTGAGAATCCAAAGCCGGACAAGAGAACAGGAATTCATCTTGCAGATGAGGAGCTGATCCGTGGAAGTGTTCCGATGACGAAGGAGGAAGTGCGGACAGTCAGCATTGCAAAATTGAAGCTTACAAAGAATGCAGTAATATATGATGTGGGGCCGGAACCGGTTCAGTGTCTATAGAGGCTGCTCTTCAAGGAGAGAATCTCCGCGTTTATGCAATAGAGAAGAATCCGGAGGGTGCAGAACTGATCAGGAAGAATATGCAGAAATTCCGGGCAGACCAGATTCAGGTTATAGAAGGAGTTGCACCGGAGGCACTGGAAGCACTGGAAATGCCGACCCATGCTTTTATCGGAGGCAGTACAGGACAGTTAAAAGAAATTATTCAGTGCATAAAGAAAAAAATCCGGACGTCCGTATCGTGATCAATGCAATTTCGCTGGAAACCGTGAAGGAAGCGATGGAGGCGATGGAGGAAGGACTGCTTGCAGATCCGGAAATCATACAACTGAATGTGGCAAAGTCAAAGAAACTTGGAAGATATCACATGATGACCGGGTTAAATCCGATTTATATTATTTCAGACGGAGGAGATATAGAATGAAAATTCCCGGAATTGTAATCGCGGCATCTGCCAGTGGGAGTGGAAAGACAGCGGTGACAATGGCAATGATGAAAGCATTTAAAAATACCGGAAAGAAGGTACGCGCCTGCAAATGCGGACCGGATTATATTGATCCTATGTTTCACCGGGAGGTGCTGGGAATTGATTCCGAGAACCTGGATCTGTATTTTTGTGACCGGGAGCGCTTGAAAGAGCGGTTTATGCATCATGCGGAAGGCGCGGAGCTTGTGGTGACAGAAGGTGTGATGGGGTACTATGACGGGATCAGTCTGGATTCGGATGAGGCAAGTACTTATGACGTTGCGAGAACCCTGGGACTTCCGGTAATCCTGGTTGTTCCGGCAAGAGGTATGGCATCGACAATCCTGGCAGTATTGAAGGGAATGATTGAATACCGGAATGACAGTAATATCCGGGGAATCATTCTGAACCGGATTTCCCCGATGCTGTATCCGAAGATGAAGAAGATGATCGAAGAGGGATTGCAGACAATGGGATTCCAGGTTCAGGTGGTTGGTTATGTGCCGGAGGAGGATGCTTTTCATCTGGAGAGTCGGCATCTGGGACTGATGCTTCCGGAGGAAATAGGGAACCTGGGAAAACAGATTGACCGGGCAAAGAGAGATTCTGACAGAGACACTTGATATGGAATCGGTGCTGAAAATTGCCTGGGAAGCAAAAGAAATGGAGTATCATCCGGTGAAGGCAAAACAGGAAGCAGCCGGACGAAAAGTGCGTATCGGCGTAGCGCGTGACTTGGCCTTTTGTTTCTATTACAAGGATAATATGGAGCTTTTTAAAAGAGCTTGGATGTGAGATCATTCCGTTTAGTCCTTTGGAGGATACAAGGCTTCCGGAACATTTAGACGGACTTTTATTTGGTGGTGGATATCCGGAACTTTGTGCGAAACATCTGGCAGAAAACAGAGCTATGCGAAAAGATGTAAGAAAGCAGATTGAAAATGGAATTCCATGTATTGCGGAATGTGGAGGATTTCTATATTTGGCAGAAGAGCTGGAAGGGGAAGATGGAAAGCACTATCCGATGGTGGGGGTACTTCCGGGAAAAGGGATCAAAAAGGGCGACTTACCAGATTCGGATACATTGAGCTGACTGCGGAAATGAACGGAGTGTATATGAAAAAGGGAGAGAAGATCCGGGCGCATGAGTTCCATTATTGGGATTCTACGGAAAACGGAGAGGATACACTTGCCGTAAAGCCGGATGGTGTGAGAAAATGGCAGGCTGTTCATATGAAGGGGAATCTGTTTGCGGGATTTCCGCATTTATACTTTTATTCCAACCCCAAAGTGGCCAGACGCTTTGTAGAAGCGTGTAGAACCTACAGAAGCAAGTAAAAAGCTGACAAAGACAAATCGAAAAGACAGGAGATTAGACTTACAGATGGAAGAGACCAGATGGAAAGAGAAAATAAAACCACTTGATGAAAATGCAATGGAAGAGGCGCGGGCGCACTGGATGACGGTAGGGAAGCCGCTGTTTAGTCTGGGAAGTCTGGAGGATGCGGTGATCCAGATTGCCGGGATTAAGGGGACTTCAGATTTTGAACTGCGAAAGCGCGGGCTGATCATTATGTGCGCGGACAACGGTGTGGTAGAAGAAGGCGTGACACAGACCGGACAGGAAGTAACGGCAATCGTGGCGGATAACTTTACAAGAGGAGAGACAAGCGTCTGCATCATGGCAGAAGAGGCAAAGGTAGATCTTTTCCCGGTGGATGTAGGAATGGCAACAGATGTGCCGTCTGTGACAAAGAAAGAATACAAAGTGATGTATGGCACACACAATTTTGCAAAAAAGCGGCATGATGACAAGAGAAGAGGCAGTTGCGGCGATAGAAGTTGGGATTCAGATGGTAAAGAAGTGTGCCGAAGCGGGATACGAAATTCTTGCGACAGGTGAAATGGGAATTGGAAATACAACGACCAGCAGTGCGGTTGTCTCTGTATTGCTCGGAGAGGATCCGAAGGTCATGACAGGAAAGGGGGCAGGTCTGACGAAAAAAGGTCTGCAAAAGAAGGTACAGGTCATCCGGGAAGCGGTTGAGCGGATGCAAGCCGGATAAAACAGATGCGATCGATGTACTTTCTAAGGTTGGAGGACTTGACATAGCAGGACTTGCAGGTGTATATCTCGGTGGGGCGATCTACCGGATTCCGGTGCTGATAGATGGCTTTATTTCTGCAGTGGCTGCACTTGTGGCAGTACGGCTGGTTCCGGAATGTGCAGGATATATTTTACCATCCCATTTGTCTGATGAACCTGCGTCAAGAAAGATTTTAGATGCTTTAGAAAAAAACCATTTCTTACATGTGGCATGTGTCTGGGGGAAGGAACAGGAGCAGTGGCAGCGATGCCGCTTCTTGAGATGGGACTTCAGGTGTACCGTAAAATGGGAACTTTTGATGATATTCACGTAGAGCAGTATGAAGTACTGGATGGGAAGGACGAAAGATGAAATTTTTAGAACCGATGATCGTTGCGTTTTCTATGTATTCAAAAATACCGATGCCGCGCATTGAGTGGAACAAGGAAAATATGAAATATACGATGTGTTTCTTTCCGCTGATCGGTGTTGTGACCGGAGTACTCATTTATCTGGCAGGAATGTTTCTTGATGGAAATATTTTTCCGAAAGTAAACAGTGGAAGACTGATGTTTTTGCGGTTATGACATTGATACCGGTTTTTGTAAGTGGAGGGATCCATCTGGATGGATTTATGGATACGATGGATGCACTTGGATCCTGGGGAGATAAAGAAAAGAAACTGGAAATCCTGAAAGATTCGCATAACGGTGCTTTTGCGGTCATCGGAATCTGCTGTTATTTTACCGTAAGCCTTGGCGTATGGAGTGAAATCCGGACGGAGATGCTTCCGGTAGTAGCAAAGAGGATATGTAATTTCAAGAGCGCTCAGTGGGATTGCTGTAGTGACATTTCCGGCAAAGAAGAGGAAGCGGTCTTGTAAAGACTTTCCAGGATGGAGCACAGAAAAAGGCAGTAAGGATCACAATGATTGTATACCTGATCCTGGCGGCAGTATATTTGTATTTCTGTTCGCCGGTTGGTATGGTGGTACTTCTTATAATTGCAGGAGTAGTATTTGGATATTATTACCGGATGAGCAGGAAACAGTTTGGAGGTGTTACCGGGGATCTGGCGGGATACTTTCTGCAGATTTGTGAGCTGGCATTATTAGTTGGGGGATTGATTGTGCAGGGAATCAAATGAAAAGCAGGGAATCAAATGAAAAGCAGGGAATCAAATGAAAAGCAGGGAATCAAATGAAAAGCAGAGAAAGGAAGAGGAGATGTATAGAAGATGGAAATCGAGCTGATTCGGCATTTTGCGACGGAAGGGAATTTGGAGAAGCGGTATATTGGGGTGACAGATGAAGAAATAAAGGCAGAGTTCGTTCTGGAGCATACTCTGAAAAAAGAAGAAAATGGACGTGAGGAGTGGAAGCCGGAGCTTGTGATTGTCAGTCCGCTCAGGAGGTGCAGGCAGACGGCAGAGATTCTTTCCGGGAGCAGAGCAGGTTGTCTGTGAGCAGATGCGGGAATGTGATTTTGGCCTTTTTGAGGGGAAGAATTATCAGGAGCTGACTGGGAATCCAAAGTATCAGAGCTGGATTGATTCTGGAGGTACAAAGGCATTTCCGGGAGGAGAAGATCCGATGGAGTTCGGAAACGGTGTGTCTGCGGATTTGAACAGATGATGGAAAAGATGATAAAGGGAAAAAGAAAGAAGATTGCCTTTGTGGTTCATGGGGGACGATCATGTCGGTGATGGAAGCATTTGATCCGAAAGAAAGAATTTTATCACTGGCAGGTGAAAAACGGAAAAAGGTTTTCATTTTCAAATTGAGGGAAGAAAAATGGCACAAAGGGAAAGAGACAGTTTGAGGAGATTGAGGAAATATGAGTTCTTTGATGGCATGTATAGCAGGAATGGCGCTGGATGCGATTTTCAGGGGATCCGGTATGGCTTTACCACCCGGTACGGATCATTGGAAACTGGATTTCGATACTGGAAAAGTGGCTGCGCGGATTTTGTAAAAATGATGAGAAAAAAAGAAAGAATCGCAGGATGTGTTTTATGGTTTGGTGTGGTGATCGCATCGGTCGGAATTCCGTGGGGACTTTTTGTATCTTGTCGGAAAGGTCAGCTTCTGGCTTCAATTTGCACTGGAAACTTTCTGGTGTTATCAGCTTCTTGCCGGAAAATGCCTGAAAGATGAAAGCAGGAAGGTTTATGTACGGCTCGTAAACCACAATCTGGAGGGGGCAAGACATGCGGTATCGATGATCGTGGGGGAGAGATACCGGAAATCTTTCTGAGGCCGGAGTGACAAAGGCAGCGGTAGAAACGGTAGCCGAAAATACATCGGACGGAGTGATCGCACCGCTCATTTTTATGCTGATCGGTGGGGCACCACTTGGATTTTTATATAAGGCAGTCAATACCATGGATTCTATGGTAGGATATAAGAATGAGAAGTATTTACATTTTGGTCGGTTTGCGGCTAAAATGGATGATGTATGGAATTATATTCCGTCCAGGATATCAGCACTTCTGATGATCGCAAGTGCATGGATTTTCCGGATGGATTATAAAAGGGCGTGGGCAGTCTGGAAAAGAGACAGGCGAAAGCATGCCAGCCCCAATTCCGCCCAGACAGAAGCGGTATGTGCAGGTGCACTTCAGGTGCAGCTTTGCGGGAGATGCCTATTATTTTGGAAAATTATATCCGAAAGAGACAATCGGAGATGATGTGCGTCCTATCGAGCCGGAAGATATTTTAAGAGCCGGTAATCTAATGGACGGAACAGCACTTCTGACACTTCTTGTCTTTGGATTACTGAAATATTGTATGATACTGATGTAAGGGGAATAAAAGGTTATGGAATATGTACATGGTGGAGATATTTATACACACAAAGGAATGACAGATTTTTCTGTGAATCTGAATCCGTTCGGACCTGGAAGAGCTGTAGTGGAAGCGGCAAGAAAAGTCAATAGACCAAATTGGAAATTATCCGGATGCCAGCTGCAGGAAACTGAAAAGTGCTCTGGCGAAAAGACTGGAAGTTCCGGCTGAGCATATTATCTGTGGAAATGGAGCGGAGATCTGATTTTTACGGCAGTACTTGCGGACTGCCCAAGGAAAGCGCTGATACCGGTTCCTGCATGTGCGGAATATGAACAGGCACTGCGTGCGACCGGGTGCGAGATCTGTTATTATAAGAAAAGAGAAGCGACTGGTTTTCAACTGGAAGAAGATTTTCTGGATCTTCTGAATGAAGATATTGATATGGTATTTTTGTGTTCACCGGATAATCCGACCGGAAAGCTGATCGACCGGAGTATGCTTTGGAAGATTCTTGCAAGATGCGAGACTTACGGAATCCGGATGGTATTGGATGAATGTTTTATTGATTTCGCGGAAAATGCAGCTACGGCATCCATTCTTGCAGATACTAAGAGATGGAGAACGTTATTTATCCTCCGTTCACTGACTAAGATGCACGCGATTCCGGGAATCCGTATCGGGTATGCCGTTACTTCGGATATGGAATTTCTGGAGAAGATGGAACAGTCCAGACAGCCATGGAGCGTATCGATACCGGCACAGGCGGCAGGCATGGCATCTTTAAAAGAGCGGATGCGTGTGAAACGGACCTGTGATTTTACGAACCGTAAAGAATCTGGATGGAAAATGAATTAGACAAGCTTGGAATTACCCATTATCCGTCAGATGCCAATTTCATTCTGATGCGAAGCGGTATAAATTTATATGAGAAACTGAAAAAACAGAAGATCCTGGTTCGGGATTGCAAAGCAATTACAAAGGTCTCGGAGAAGGATATTATCGTGTTTGTATGCGGCAGAGAGGAGACAACCAGAAACTGATCGATGCGCTGGGAGAAATTCTCTATGCAGGTCAGGGAGAATTTTAATATGGCAAAGTCGATTATGATTCAGGGAACCATGTCAAATGTCGGAAAGAGCCTTCTTGCGGGAGGGCTCTGTCGTGTTTTAAAGGAAGATGGAATCAAGGTTGCACCATTTAAGTCACAGAACATGGCACTCAATTCTTTTATCACGGCAGATGGTCTGGAAATGGGACGCGCACAGGTCATGCAGGCAGAAGCTGCTATGATCCGGCCGGAAGTTTATATGAACCCGATTCTTTTAAAACCGACCTCCGATGTAGGAAGTCAGGTAATTGTAAACGGAGAAGTTGCGGGAGTCATGCCGGCGATGGAATATTTCCGTAAAAAGAAAGAATATATTCCGGCTATTTTAGAAGCTTATCATAAACTGGAAGAAAAGTATGATGTGATCGTCATTGAAGGCGCGGGAAGTCCGGCAGAAATAAACCTTAAGCAGAATGATATTGTCAACATGGGACTTGCTGAGCTGGTGGATGCACCGGTTCTTCTTGCCGGAGACATTGACCGTGGTGGTGTGTTTGCGCAGATCGTCGGGACGGTTATGCTGTTGGAAGAAAAAAGAGCGGGCAAGGATCAAAGGTACGGTGATCAATAAGTTCCGCGGGGATGTGAAAATTCTGGAGCCAGGTATCAGGATGCTGGAGGAGCGGACAAAGATACCGGTATGTGGCGTGATGCCATATATTTATGCGGATATTGATGATGAGGATAGTCTGTCAGAAAGGTTTGAGCGGAAAGAAAAGGCGGCACTTCTGGATATTGCAGTGATCCGTCTGCCGCGTATTTCCAATTTCACAGATTTTGCGGTACTGGAATGCAGGGAAGAAGTTTCGCTTCGGTATGTGTCAAAGGCAGGAGATTTCGGGAATCCAGATCTGGTAATTCTGCCGGGAAGTAAAAATACGATGGAAGACCTGTTGTGGCTTCGTCAGAGCGGACTGGAAGGGAAAGTGTGCGCCATGCCTCATCAGGGAAACCGGTATTTGGTATCTGCGGCGGTTACCAGATGCTTGGAGAAGAGATCCTTGATCCGGAAGGGGTAGAACGTGGTGGAACCATAAAAGCAATGGGACTGCTTCCTGCAGTTACTGTATTTGAAAATACCAAGAGAAGAACCCGTGTTACCGGAAGGTTCGGAGAGAAGTTAACGGAATCTTAAAAGCAATGTCCGGTGCAAAGCTCGATGGATATGCGATCCATATGGGGGAAACTATTTTTTCTGATAAAGATGCCGCAGATCATAAGATGATGGTACAGATCTGTGATCAGGTGACAGGTGAGAGCCGGTGGGACGGAGCGCAGAAGAAGAATGTGTACGGCTGCTATGTACATGGGATTTTTGATGACCGGGAAGTAGCGGATGCACTGATCGGGGCACTTCTGGAATAAAAAGGATACGGCGAGGAAGCCATGCACTCCATGGACTACCATGCTTACAAAGAGAAGCAGTATCAGATTCTTGCAAATGCAGTTCGTGAGAATATGGATATGAAGAAAGATATATGAGATGATCGAGAAGGGAAATGCAAGCAGAATGTTTCATCTGATCACAGGTGGCAGTGGAAGTGGTAAATCCGAATATGCAGAGCAGAAGCTTATGGAATATGCCAGCCATTCAAAAAGAAACAAAAACGCTACTATATAGCAACTATGATACCTTTCGGGAAGGAAACGGAAGAGAAAATTGCACGTCACAGAAAACTTCGTGCGGGCAAAGGGTTTGAAACAATCGAATGCTATACGGATCTTAAAAAGCTGCAGAAATCCTGCAGACAAAAGAGACAGGAAGTGTTCTCCTGGAATGTATGTCCAATCTTGTGGCAAATGAAATGTACGATCCGTCAGGAGCAGGTGAAAATGCAGAAGAGTCCATTCTGGCGGGGATCCATAAGCTGCAGAAGGTCAGTGATGATCTGGTAGTTGTTACAAATGAAGTATTTTCAGACAGCATGACAGATAATCCGGAGATGGAAGAATATCTGAAGCTTCTCGGAAAGCTAAATCTTCGGATGGGGAGAGGGCAGATCTGGTGACAGAAGTTGTGTACGGAATTCCGGTTGAAAGGAAAGATATAAAAAATGAAAATGATAATCGGCGGTGCATATCAGGGGAAGCTTGCGTATGCAAAAAAGCAGAACCCATACATTCATTGGACGGATGGGGAACTATGTGAAGGAGATAATATTTTTGAGGCAGAAGGAGTCTTTCATTTTGAAAAATATATCCAGAGCATGATAAAAACTGGTCGGAAAAAGAAGCAATTGATTTCGCATCGAAACTAACAAAAAGTGTCCGGATATTGTAATTGTGACACAGGAGATCGGCTATGGTCTGGTTCCGGTAGACGCATTTGATCGCAGATACAGGGAACTGACCGGAAGGATCTGTACCGTACTTGCGGCAAATTCAGATCAGGTAGACCGGGTAGTATGCGGGATCGGTGTGACGATCAAAGGAGGAAATATCAAGTGAAGATAGAACTGGAAAATGTAAAACCTGCAGAAATAGAAAAACGCAGTTTTGAGATCATAACAGAAGAACTGGGTGATACGCATCTGATCCCCGGAACAGAACCGATCGTCAAACGCTGTATCCATACAAGCGCAGATTTTGATTATGCCAAGAACCTGATGTTTTCAGAAGGTGCAGTAGAAAAAGCGCTGGATGCTATCCGAAATGGTGCAGTCATTGTAACCGATACCCAGATGGGAAAAGCAGGTATCAACAAACGGAAGCTTGCAGAATACGGAAGCGAAGTTCTTTGCTTCATGTCCGATGAAGATGTAGCAGAAACTGCCAAAAGAACGGAACCACGCGTGCCGTTGCAAGCATGGAAAAAGCAGCCACCCTCGATAAAAAATCATCTTTGCCATCGGAAATGCCCCGACAGCCCTTGTAAGACTCTATGAACTGATCCAGGATGGCAAATTAACCCCAGAACTCATCATCGGAGTTCCTGTAGGATTTGTAAATGTTGTCCAGTCTAAAGAGTTAATCCTTTCACTGAAAGACACACCATATATCGTGGCAAGAGGCAGAAAAAGGTGGCAAGCAATATTCCGCATGTATCTGCAATGCACTATTGTATATGTTGTAGATAGATAAGATGTTGGGGTCAAAAGGTATTTTGCCCCCTTTGATACCAGATTGCTACGTGCGTTTTGCATCGGTTTTCTGACCTTTTGCCCCTGGTATCTATATAATAAACAACCCTTATTTAATGAGGTTTTTGCATTCTAACTGTCTTTGCGATAATCAAAAAATTAACTATATTGTCAGAAAATAGACACAATTCAGTATTGAATTCTGACCTGTACTCTGCTATTATAATCGTATGCTAGTTGAAGGACAGCAGGAAGGAGAAATTGATTATGGGATTTTTAACAGGAAAGACTGCAATTATCACAGGCGCGGAAGAGCTGTATTAAGTGATGGAAGCTGCGGATCTATTGGATATGGAATTGCAACAGCTTACGCAAAAGAAGGAGCGAATCTGGTAATTACCGGGCGTAATGTAAAGAAACTCGAAGATGCCAAAGAAGAACTGGAGAGACTCTATGGTATCAAAGTATTACCTGTACAGGCTGATGTCAGCGCGGGGGCTGATAATGAAGCAACAGTACAGAACGTAGTAAAGCAGGCAATTGATACATTCGGAAGAATTGATGTCCTGATCAATAATGCACAGGCATCCGCATCTGGTGTTACGATCGCAGATCATACAACAGACCAGTTCAATCTGGCAATGTATTCCGGCGTATATGCGGTATTCTATTATATGCAGGCATGTTATCCGTATCTGAAAGAGACAAAGGGATCTGTTATCAACTTTGCTTCAGGTGCCGGACTTTTCGGAAATTACGGACAGTGCGCATATGCGCAAAAAAGAAGGAATACGTGGACTTTCCAGAGTAGGCGCAACAGAGTGGGAATCAGATGGAATCAATGTTAACATCGTTTGTCCGCTGGCATGGACGGCGCAGCTTGAGAATTTCAGAAAGCTTATCCGGAAGCATTCAAGGCAAATGTAAAGATGCCGCCGGCTGGACATTACGGAGATGTAGAAAAAGAAATCGGACGTGCATGCGTACAGCTTGCATCACCGGATTTCAAATATATGAACGGAGAGACGATCACCTTAGAAGGTGGAATGGGACAGAGACCTTAAGAAAAATCCATAAAAGCCAAAGGGAGTGCCTGTGCGTTTTTTTGAATCGTACAGTCGCTCTCTTTTTATTTCATAGGGAATTCCGAAGAAACTTCCTATGAAATAAAAGGCACTACGATGCCGGAGATGCGCACTCTTTTAGCTTCTCCGTCTTGACATCTTTAAAAACGTCATTCAAAATAAGAACGGAAAGAAAATTTAAATCATTTAATCGAGGCTAAAAAGATATGAAAGCAGTTATTTTTGATATGGACGGTGTTCTGATCAACACAGAACCATTACACTATCGTTGCTGGAAAGAAATTTTAAAAAGAGAAGAACGGAATCGATCTTGACTATGAGGTTTACCTTCCGTGTATCGGTTCTACCCGTGGATTCTTCATGGATTTGATCAATGAGAATTATGGGCCGGTTTTTGATGATGTGGATAAGATGAATGCGCTCATGAAAGAGAAAAAAGCGCAGATTACAGAGGCAGAAGGATTTCCGGAGATGCCGGGAATTAAAGAAGCATTGAAGCAGTTAAAAGACGAAGGATATCTGCTTGCAGTAGCGTCTTCCTCTCCGGCTTATGCGATCAAAGATGCATTAAAGTCTCTGGATATGGAGAAATATTTTACAGTGGTCATGAGTGGAGATTATGTAGAGCATCCAAAACCGGCACCGGATACTTTCCTTGTAACGGCAGAGAAACTGGGAATGGAGCCGGAGGACTGTCTGGTAGTAGAGGATTCGACTAACGGTGGAGGAGCCGCCAGAGCGACCGGTATGAAATGTATCTGGTTCCACAACCCGGATTCCGGAAGGCAGGATATCCCGGATGCGGTACTGGAATTTCCGGCATGGACCAGCGAAAATGTAGAAAAAATGCTGAAAATATTAGGAAAAGAGGGAGAGTAAAGATGAGAATAAGAACAGCAGATCTGAGTGATCTGAAAGAAATTGCCCGTGTGGAGGCGGCGTGTTTCCCGGCGAAAGAGAAGCGGCAACAGAAGAAGAATTTGAAAAGAGACTTACTTTTTATAAAGATCATTTCTGGCTGATGTTTGAAGAAGAGAAGTTGATCGCCTTCGTGGACGGTATGGTGACGAATCAGGAAGATCTGACAGACGAAATGTATGAAAAAGCGGAAATGCATGATGAAAAAGGTGACTGGCAGATGATTTTTGGTGTAAATACGCTGCCGTCTTACCGGAAACATGGATATGCAGGAGAATTGATCAAAAGAGCGATTACAGATGCAAAAGAGCAGGGAAGAAAGGGACTTGTCCTTACCTGCAGTACCACCGGCTGATATCTTATTATGCCAGGTTTGGATTCAAAAATGAAGGTGTCTCAGAATCAGTACATGGAAACGTGGTCTGGAATCAGATGAGACTTACATTTGATGAAGGGCTGGGTGAATAATGTGAAAAAAATAAGTTTGAAATTGATATGTGCAACGGCTCCATCATGGACAAGCTGATCTCTTTTTCACTGCCGCTTATGGTTTCCGGAATTCTGCAGCTTGCGTTTAATGCAGTGGATATCATCGTGGTAGGAAGATTCTCCGGGAGTCAGGCACTTGCCGCTGTCGGCTCCACAACAGCACTGATTAATGTGTTTACGAACCTGTTTATCGGAATTTCACTTGGTGCCAATGTTCTTGCAGACCAGATTTTTATGCAGCGGGCAAAGACCGGGAGATGTCGGAAACAGTACATACTTCGATCACACTTGCGCTGATCAGTGGAATTATGATGGCAGTTATCGGGGTGCTTCTTGCAAAGTGGGCACTTGAAATTATGGGAACGCCGGATGATGTGATCGGGCAGTCTGCCTTATATATGCGGATCTATTTTATGGGAATGCCATTTTTATGTTATATAACTATGGGGCGGCCATTTTAAGGGCGATTGGTGATACAAAAGGCCATTGATCTTCCTGATCATTTCCGGAATTGCAAATGCCGCGCTGAACATGATACTGGTTATTCTTTTTCATATGGGAGTTGCCGGGGTTGCAATTGGAACAATTATTTCACAGCTGATTTCCTGTGTGCTGGTACTGACCTGTCTGTACCGGTCGGAAGAAGTTATCAGCTTCGTTTCTCAAACTGAAGATCAATGGTGCCTACATGGAACAGATTTTCCAGGTGGGAGTTCCGGCGGGAATCAGAGTACGGTCATCAATTTGTCCAATGCACTGTTGCAGTCCTCGGTTAATTCATTTGGATCGATTGCGATGGCAGGCTATACAGCAGCGAACAATATGCTTGGGTTCCTTTATATGTCAGTGAATTCGATAACTCAGGCATGTATGAGTTTTACCAGTCAGAATTATGGTGTCGGTAAGCTGAAACGAATGGATAAGGTCTTTGCGTGACTGTGCGATTCTGTCTATATCGATCGCGGTAGTGCTTGGTGGTCTTGCCTATTGCTTCGGACCGCAGATTCTGACAATTTATACTTCAGATCCAAAGGTTATCAACTGCGGAATGGAAATCCTGGCGTATACATCGATCACTTATTTCCTGTGTGGGATCATGGATTTGTTTCCGGGTGCGCTTCGTGGAATGGGATATAGCAGTCCCGATGGTGCTTTCAGTGATCGGAACGGTGGGAACAAGAATTGTGTGGGTATTTGGAATTTTCCGAACCACAGATCTTTATCCGTACTTTTTGTATCCTATCCGGTGTCATGGATCCTTACCATTGTACTTCAGGTCGTGTGCTTCTATTTTGTGAGAAAAAGGGTACATCAGAAAGAAAAAAAAAGATTGTTATAAACAGAACGAAATTGTGAAAATCGACAGTAGGGCATTGTGAAAAACAGACAGATTTATCTGTCTGTTTTTTATATATATAATAAATGTGCTTGCAATAGAAAGACACATGTGCTTGTATCTGCTACAAAAAAACATGAACATGTAAAATGTTTGTGTATCACGGAAAATAGATTGAAAAGAGAAGAAAAATAGGGTATCCTAAGTATAGAAAAACAAAAGTAATAAAAAGTCCGCGTTAAACGGACATATGTGTCATGCGGAGGTAATGAAGATGAATGATAATAAAATGTGGGCGTTAGTAAAGGAAAAACCGGAACAGGGACTCTGGCTGAAAAGAGTACAGATTCCGGAAGTAGGAATCCAAATGACGTAAAGATCAAGATCCATAAAAATGCAATCTGTGGTACCGATGTACATATTTACCAGTGGAATGAATGGGCACAGCATACTATTCCGATCGGACTGACCGCAGGACATGAATATGTCGGGGAAGTTGTAGAAGTCGGTGCAGGTGTACAGGGGGATTCAAGGTGGGC
>VOFI01003253.1_pt1 | contig 70382 bp, 65 predicted proteins | sample 5384131 | NCBI WGS metagenome assembly VOFI01 (sample SAMN12384728, study PRJNA508395) | human gut metagenome | isolation source: healthy gut H | host: Homo sapiens
ACGTACATCAACGTGAACCGAAAAAAAGACGGTACGCTCTACCCTACCTTCAACCGCCCGCAGTTCTCAGAGCGATTCACCTTCCAGGACTTCTGCCAGGGTGCCGCCAACGAGCTGCGTATCATTAGCGGCAAGAGTGATGACAGATAAACGGAGTTGAGGCTTTCTAGAGGAAATGGGGTCTTCGGGGGATGCTGGTAACAGGATTATCCCTACCCTCATTTCCTCTTCAAAGCAGTCTCAAATCTCAGTCTCAGTTAGGATAAATGTCACAATCCAACTCCAAACCCGCTTCTTAAGTTTTTATAACTTATTGATTATTAATTAGTTATATATAATATATATAGGAAGCGAGACCATAAAAAAAACAACTGAGACTCTGAGACTGAGACTGCAAGCAAGAAAAAATGAACATGAAATTTGATTTAACTCTCTAAAAAGCAATGGATTATAATATTTTTAGCAACATCGCTCCGGCGATGCCCAAACCCAGCAAGGGTACTGAATTTGTAAAATTTGCCATCTCTCAGGCATCTAAAGACATGCAGGAAGTGCTCATTCCGATGGCAATTCCGGCATTAGCAGCTCATCTCACAGACGTAAGATTCATGTATTCCGACAACAAATATTACGAAATGTGCGGGCAAATGGGCCATCTGATAGGTCCATCGGGTATCGGAAAGGCACAGTTGGGTCATCTTGTAGAGGCCATCATGAGACCTTTCAGAAAGCATGATGAGACTGAGTTCAAGAAACTGGTTGACTGGCAGCGACAGATGAAAACCAAGGGCGCCAACAAGGAAAAACCGGAGCGCCCGGACGTGAGTTTCTGGTTTCCACCTTCTGATGTCACCAATCCTGCATTCATCCAGAACGCTATGGCATGCGAACAGCTGGGCGGAAGAACCCAGTACATCAATCTGCCTGAGGTGGAGATGGCCGACAGAATGTGTGGTGGGCATAAGCAGGTGAGCCAGATGGTAAGAAACATCTTCGACTGTCAGAGGGCTGGAGCCTTGCGCGCCACGGCTGATGGCGTAACGGGCAACCCTCTGCTCCGTGTGAACCTCACCTTTACCTCTACTCCCGAGGCGGCCCGACTCTTTTACAAGAAAGACCTGACCAATGGTTTCTTCGGGCGCATACCTTTCGCCTACAAAGCCCGTGGCGAGCGAAGCGGAAAGATTCCGCGACAGGGAACGTACAACAAAGATTTCCTCGAAAAGCTCGATGGCTACCTGCTGAGGCTGGACAACTGCAAGGGCAGTTTTGTGGTGAAGCCACTCAACAAGATAGCCGATAAGCTGGCAGAGGAAATGGCACGCCTGGCCGACCTTGCTGATGATGATACGCTCTGGGAACTCTCCCACCGCAGCATCTTCTCGGCATGGAAGAAGGGAGCCGTGCTGTGGATTCTGAACGACCAGAGCTGGTCGAAATCCATCGGCGACTTCGTTGAATGGTTCTGCTACTACGATTTGTGGTCGAAGGTTAAGGTGTTCGGCGACATGTTTAAAGCGGGCGATGGGCAGGAAGAGGCTCAGAGAAGCGGTCCGAAAAACATGCTCGACCAGCTGGAGAATTCCTTCAACGAACTGCAGTTGGAAACCCTGCGCCTGAGTCTGGGCAAGAATCAGGAAGGTACCAAGCATCAGCTCAACGTATGGAAGAACCGCCAGTTTATTACTTATAACAGCCAGACGAAACTCTATACCAAGACTGCAGAATATCTGACGGGTATACCGGCCAAGAAAAAGAAAGGGAAAGGGATATGATGGAGAAATATGAGATTCAGAAACTGCGCGAACTTCCGATAGAGAAGGTCGCGAAAGAGATGGGGATGAAGGTGGAGCACCATAAGGCGCTCTGCCCCTTCCATGACGACCACCACGCCAGCCTTACGTTCAACAAGACCAAGAATAGCTGCAGATGCTATGTATGCATGAGAAACTCCATCGGCACCATCGACCTGGCGATGAGATACCTGGGGAAGGATTTCCCGTCGGCTTGCCGATGGCTCGCAGAAGAACATCAGATTCAGCTGGAGGAGGATCCTTCTTCGGGGAAAAACTTTTCCTTTGGGGGGTCTTCGGGCAGAGGGGCTTCTTCGGGCTCTTCATCCGATGGTTCTGCTTCGGGTGATAATTCGGGGAAATCTTCCTTCGATGCAAGCAGGTATGCCAGATTCTTCGAGCATCCCTGGCTCAACCAGGCAGCTCGGAGATTTCTCTTCGAGGAGAGGAAGATTGACTGGAGAGTGGTGAACTGGTGCCGACTGACTTCCTGGACGGATAAGAAGGGCATCAACTGGCTGCAGATTCCTTACTTCGATACCGATGGGCGGCTTATAGGAATCCAGAACCGGAACCTGGATTACAAGAAGGAGCAGGATGCTCCCCGCTTCCGGTTCCCTTACGGCGCAAGATGCAGCATCTATAACCTGCCGGTTGTGAAGAGACTGAAACCGGGCGATAGGCTGTTTATTACGGAGGGATGTAGCGACTGCTGGGCGATGCTTTCTGCCGGTCATAAGGCGATAGCCATCCCTTCTGCCACGCTTCTCAAGCCCGAGGATAAGCAGCTGCTGACGGATATCGGAAAACTGTATCAGGTGGAATTCCACATGTTTCCCGATCAGGATGTGCCGGGTGAAAGCCTCTTTATGCAACTCAGGGAGATGCTCCCCCAGCTGGTTCACCACCAGTTGCCACCGGGCTGCAAGGATTTCAGCGAATACTATCTTTTAGGGGCTGCTGCAACTTCCGGGAGCAAGGAGCCGATAAACAAATGATTAAAAAGTTAAGATTATGGAAGATTTTATAAACCGTTCGTATACGAAGAAGGAACTGGGACTGATGTACTTTCCCGAGAGTATGCCACGCACGGCCGTGAATCATCTCATGAGTTGGATTCGGCGTTGCCAACCGCTCTGGGATGAATTGCAGCAGATGGGATATGAAAAGACTTGCAAGTCGTTCACGCCCAAACAGGTGAAGGCTATTATCGATAACCTCGGGGAACCGGGATAGTTATTAGTGATTAAATGTTCCGATATCGCATGGTATCGCACGCTATCGCACACCTGATAAATCGGGATTTCGTATCTTTGCATCGTGATTCAGAAAGCGCGCAAAATCACTTGCCCAGTTGGAGAAAAATATCTCCCTAATTGGGGAAATAAAAAAGGCCTGAAGAAGAGAACGGGGAAGCACAGGAAAACAAGAGAATAACCACGATTCTCTCACGGCTAGGTTTTTCAGAAAACAAGAGTAATGAAACCAAGACTCCAAGCCTCGAAACGAGTCGTTTCACAAAAAGTACTCTCCAGAAAACGGATGAGGAAAACTTCTTCTGAGGAAAGAGGAAAAAGCGAAACTTAGCAGGGGGCAGAAAAAAATCATGAACCAGAACATGAAGGCATTCATCCGGTATCTTATCGTGGCGATCTGCTCAGCCATCGTCACCTTCCTATCCAGCTCCTGCACGGCAGGACTCGTAATCGGAAAGAACCAGCGGCAACATCAGGAGAACAACATCTCCACCAAAGTAGATTCTACCTACTACGTGCCAACCATCACCATCCGGTAGGATTTACAAGTTAACAAGAGTATTCATCATTTAAAAATCAAAAGATTATGGCAATTAATTTGAAAGCAAAGGAGACCCTTATCCAAGTAGGCGAAATGAAGGGTCAGTACAGATTCATCCTCGGTACCGAACTTTACAACAAGCTCTCAGAGAGCAAGGTTATCAAGGAGGCTGCTATCAGAAGCGGCGTTAGCGTGGGCGTGATGCAGGTTTGCTGGGATGCAGCAGGCGAGGTTATCAAGGCGTGGTGTACCGAAGGCCATTCCGTAGCCGTTCCGGGATTGGGAACCATGCGATTCGGCGTAAGAGCCAAGAGTGTGCCTACCGTAGGCGAAGTGGCTACCAGTCTGATTACCAACCGCCGTGTTATCTTCACCCCAAGCGTTGACATCAAGCGCGAGCTGCAGGAAACCTCCATCCAGATTACCTGTTACGACCGCAACGGCAAAGTGGTGCAAAACGTTACTTCCGACGATAAGGGCGATGTGGAAGACCCAGACAATACCCCAGGTGGTGGCGGTTCGGATAACACCCCGGGCGGCGGAAATACCGAAGGCGGCGGAACCACCGGCGGTAATGAGGGCGACGGTTTGGAGTAAGAAAAGAGCCCCTGATGCAAGGAAACGAGCATCAGGGGCTTTTATCTTACTCCATTACATAGAGGATGGATGTATAGAGCTGCATCACGAGAATGTAGAAAAGAAAGCAGGGCGACAGGAGGCGGATGCCTTGATTCATCGCATCATAAACCTGACTGATGCCCTTGATGCTCTCGCTCATGATGCCGTAACTCATGCTCATCACCATGACCGAGAAACAGATGTACGGAATGAGACTATGCGTGAACGGACCCGGAAAGAGGGTTCCTACGGCATTCAGCAGAATGGCATGGGGCAAGAGTGTGAGCGCCAGCATGATACCTGCAGAGATGCACAACTCGATGAGCATCAGGCGCAAGGCCGTGCGCTGGCGATACTGGGTATGGTCGAAATGGAGCACCCTACTCTGCTTTACCACCCCGATGGTGATGCTGATGAGCACCAGCCATACGAGCCATACTGAGGTGAGATGGTCTACAAAATGGCCCGTAAACCAGCGGATGCCCTCGGGGCTGGTAAGCGAATGGGCGAACGACTCGGGCATCGCAGCTGTAAGCAGCCACGAAACCAGAATCACCACTACTTCGGCTATTCCCAACAATAATGCCAGATAGGCCAATACTTTCTTATACATTCTTTAAAAAGCGCTTATTGAAACGAGTTATTCTTCATCTGCCTGCAGATGGTCGATATCGAGGATGCGGAGCTCGCAGGCTTTTACCACCAGGCGGGTGGCGTTGATGCCCATGCCGTGATTGCCGTCAGGGAAGAGTTTCTGAACCAGTTCTGCCTGTCGCTTCTCCAGACTCTTTACGCCGAAAGGCATTCCGCGCAGGTTGGTAATCTGCTCCTTGGTATAACCCAGCGCAAGATGGCGCAGGAAACGCTCGTCATACTCATCAATCTCATAATTCACCAGAGCCTCCTGACGCATCAGCTGGCTGTTTACGCTCCGCTTGAAACGGTCTACTATCTTCTGAAGGATAGGCTGGTTGAACACCAGTTTCTTACCTCCCATGCAGCTCGCCACATCGCCACGCGTAAGGAGTTCGCCACTCTTCAAAATGATGCCGTCGCAGCCCGCATCGAGCACATCTACCCAGAGTTTTTCGTTCAGAATTTCTCCTGTAAAGATGAGCACCTTCACGTCAGGATACTGCTCCTTGGTCTGGCGGCAGATTTCTACGCCTACCGTGGTGGAACCGCCCAGTCCGAGGTCGAGCAGAACCAGATCGGGCAACTGCTGCTTGATGAGTTTCCAATAGGCTATTTCGCTCTCGGCAGTACCGATGATTTCAGCCTCTGGAATATCATTCTTGAAGATACCCTCTGTGCCCTTCAGTTCCAGGGGCACGTCTTCTACAATGATGACTTTAAAATTTTCCATTTTCTGATATTTTTATTTTCTTATGATTTTAAACTTTTCCATTTGATGCGTGCCGGCAGCACGGCCTCTATCCTGAGGCAACCCTTATCGCCCTGGCAAGCCTTGATGCCGCAGCCGCGCAGATTGGTAATCTCTCCCAGTTCCCTCACAATCTGCCGGCACAGGAGATAGCGCAAATCGCCCGTCAGAGGGGTGAAGAGCTGGGCATGGAGCGCAGCATCATAGGCCACATCCTGCTGGTCAATCCAATATCTCACGTAGGCAGAACCTGGAATCTCAGCCACTCCGGTATGGTAATCCTTGGAATTGCCACGCATCAGAGAAACAAGATAGCGGTTCAGGAAATCATCTGCCTTGATGTTGCCTTCTACCTGCTCCATCGCTTGGGCGCTGAGCAGAGAATAGAGCGATTTATAATAATCTACCAGTTCCTTGAGCGAATCTACATCATCGGGCTGCGAATCGATAAGCTGGCGGATGCGCGACGGATAATACATCGTTTCGTGCTTGAGCGTAGACAGACAGTTGTCGAGCACGGAATTGGAGATATGAAGTTTATCGTTCTCATATTCAGCCCTATGCAGCTCATCGGTCATCAGCTCCAGTTTCAGGGATTCCTGCTCAGCCTCGTCGGTCCGCTTAGCCTTGGTCTGTTCAATCATGGCAAACCGGTAACTCAGCACGTGGCGGTAATAGAGCAGATAATAAGCCAGCGGCAACTGCAGCAGCAACAGGATGAGCAGCACCACGGCCACGGTCTTCGAGTTCTCGCTCTGCTGCATCGTGTGCACGTAAATATCGAGCGTATTATCGGCACTTATCTCGCGGAACAGCTGGGTATAAACCTTGTTGTTACTCTGGTAGAGCGACCATTGGTGCAACGCCAGGGCAGCCACGGCACACTCGTTTCTCAGGTCGAGAATGACGTGATAATTGGTTCTAAGCCCTTCGCGCATCCAATAGAGTTCTGCCGCCATTCCCACCTCCGGATGAGCCACCATGAGATACTTGCCGTCGGGATATTTCGACAGATAGAACGCATTGAGATAATGGCGCGAAGAATCGGCAAAGGCCAGGGTGCGCTGGTAGGTGCCGCTGATATTGCTGAAGTAGGCGCTATCTGCAAAATCGTCGGCACGCTGGAGATTGGCATCTACGTTCGTCTTGTGATGATTGTGGCGCTGGCGGATGTCGTTGGCCTTCTTAGCCTCGCAAGGCTGGACCGAAGCCGACAGCAGCACGAAGAGCATGATGATGATGCCCAACAACTGATGGGTTCGGCGGACGATACCTTTAGGCAGACGGAAACTGAAGCGGCTCCCCTCGCCCAACTTGCTTTCTGCCTTGATTTGGCAGCCGGCAAAGAGCGAACTCACCTTCTTATATTTCTCTATGATGCCCTTGCAGTTGAGCAGTCCGAAGCCGTGACCGCCTGTATAGGTCCGGTCGAAGACATGCGCCAGCTGCTCCTCGTCCATACCCTTTCCGGTATCTGAGATGCTGATTTCCACGAAGTCAGAAACCTTGGCGCTAATGGTTACCTTTCCGCCTTCGGGTGTAAACTTGCGGGCATTATCGGCTATGGTATTGATCATGAAGAGCGTAAGGATGCGGTCGGCCTTGACCACGGCATCTGTAGGTTCTACATCGAGTTTCACGCCCTGCATCTGGAAGCTCATCTTGCCCTTGCTTACAATATCGAAAAGCTGCTGGAGCGGGAAACTTTCGATACGCAGGCTGAGTGAGCCCTGGCGCATCTGAATCCACTCTGTAAGCACGTTGTTATATTGGTTTATCTTATCCGTGAGTTCGGCGATATACTGGTAGCGTTCTTGCCGCACCTCATCGCTTTCGCCCCCTTCGGAGAGTCGGTTTACCTCGTGAATCATGCGGTCGATGAAAGGCGTAATACTGTTTACGAGCGAAATCTTAGCCCTTTGTTCCAGATTGCGTTTCTTGTTTTCTTCGATATGCAGTCGGGTTACTTTCAGTTCATCCTGAACCTCCTCCTGCTTATCTTTTAATTCGTTGATTTTCTTAGTGTTATTCTCGCTCCACTCACGCAAAGGTGCAAGCAGTTTATCCATCGACTGGTTCTTCATCTTCTTGCGCTTCATGTGGTCGAAAACGTAGAGTAGAACCACCACGAGCACAATCATCGCCACCACGGCAGCAATCATCAGGTTGAGCTGCTGGGCGTTCTCGTCGAGTGCCGCGGCACGTGCCTCCAGCTGGCGGTCCTGTCGCGAACGGTCCTGCAAATCCAGATAGATATTGCGGTTGTAATCGCTCTGCTGCTTATCATCTATAGCCGAATAAACCAGACAGAGTCTTTCACGTATCGACGCTACGAGGTCGGGTGCCTGCTCGATGGCCTTGTTGTCGTTCAGGGCATGATTCAGGCAGTCGAGCGCAGAAGAATAATCATGGATATCCCAGAAACATTCAGCCAGCGTACGGTTGGCTCCGGCAGTCTGATAAACATCTCCGTAGCTCGAAAAGAGGTTGAGGGCACGCTGGGCAAAGTTGCCTGCCAGCAGATTGTTTGGCATCTGCTCGATATTGAGATACTGGAAGGCAGGCAGGTTGTTGCGTATGAGGAAATCGCTCACCTCTCCTTTTCTGAGGTGCTCGCTTATAGACTGCAGGGCGTTAGCCTGCCAGTAAGGATAAGGATGGGCTGGGTCGCTAGCCAGCATGTAGCAGCTGATCAGCCGGTCGAATTCCGCCTGATTGATTTCGTTTTCGGTTCCCTTGACGATAGCTCCGCCCGAACCTATATTATAAAGATAGTTGAGATATTGTGCCGAATCCTGTTCCAGCTCATCTGGATCCAGACGGTTAAGCTCCTGAAACATCGGCTCGTCTAAGCCCACATAATAAAAATAGGTGGCGGCCACAATATAGAATTCAGATTTCGCATAAATCACGCGTTTGCTTTCCCTCGGGGGCATGGAATTCACCTCTTCGCGAATTCTGCGCAAACGCCTCATCGCCTTTTCGCGATAAGCATAAAAATCTTTGTTGTGCGATTCTCTCTGGCAGAGTCGCATGTTCTGAACATCGGCAATAGCGAGTTCTATCTGATTATCGCTCTCCTCTTCAATCTTCTTCAGCCATCCCTTGGCACCCTTGTAATCCATCTTGGCTATACATACGAAGGCAAGGTTGTTATAGGCTTCGGCACGGCCTGAGGGATAATCTTTTGAAAGCTTCAAAGCACTCTCAGCCAGCACTTTAGTAGAATCGAGATTGCGATAATGATAAGCATAGGATTGCTCGTTCAGCTCGTCTACCCTTGCCTTATTCGCAGGAGAACAAGCTGAAAGAAAAAGAGTCGCCACCACCAGAATTGATGATGGCGACATGGAAAAAAAGGATGCTGAAATTTGCATCTCGAAGAAAAATTCTCTAAATTAAGCGCGAGCCTTCGCGATGTAACCGAGAGCCTCCTGACACTTGGCTGTGATGGCAGCCCAGTCGCCAGCAGCAACTGTCTCCTTAGGGAAGAGCTTAGAGCCCATACCTACGCAGAGAACGCCAGCCTTGATCCAAGGAGTAAGATTCTCCTCTGTTGGCTCTACGGCACCTGTTACCATGATGTTGCTCCAACGCAAAGGTGCCATTACGTTCTTAACGAATGAAGGACCGCCTACGTTACCTGCTGGGAATACCTTGGTTACGTCGCAACCGGCAGCCTGAGCATTATTGATTTCAGTTACAGAACCGCAACCTGGTGAATAAGGAACCAGACGACGGTTGCAAACTGGAGCAATCTCTGGGTTGAAGTTAGGACCTACGATGAAGTTAGCGCCGAGCTGGAGATACAGAGAAGCTGTACCGGCATCAACAACTGTACCTGCACCCAGAATCATCTCAGGACAAGCCTTGTCGGCCCACTTTACCAACTCTCCGAAAATCTCGTGAGCGAAGTCACCACGGTTAGTAAACTCGAAAACACGTACGCCACCCTCGTAACAAGCCTTGATGACGTTCTTGCAGATTTCAACATCCTTATTGAAGAAAACAGGTACCATACCAGTCTCTTTCATGGCTGCCATAACCTGCATTTTGCTAAACTTTGCCATTACTTATTTTAATTAATAATTAATAGTTTATAGTTAATAGGAGCTTCGCCGTAAGCAAGACTGCCTATAAACTATCAACTATAAACTTTAAACTATAATTATCTCTGAACGCGACCATTAGCGTTACCGCCAGCCAGGCTCTCTACCTCGTCAGCAGATACCAGGTTGAAGTCGCCAGGGATAGTATGCTTCAAAGCAGAAGCAGCTACCGCAAACTCAAGAGCCTCGCCCTGAGTCTCCTTAGTAAGAAGACCGTGGATCAGACCACCAGAGAAAGAGTCGCCACCACCAACGCGGTCGATGATAGGGTTGATGTCATAGTGCTTGCTCTGATAGAACTCCTTACCATCATAGATAAGAGCCTTCCAGCCGTTGTGTGTAGCAGAGAGAGATTCGCGGAGAGTAGAAACAACATACTTGAATCCGAACTCCTTCATCATGCCCTTGAAGATTCCGTAATAACCCTCAGCATCAGTCTTACCGCCCTCTACGTCAGCATCTGGCTTGAAGCCCAGGCAGAGCTGAGCATCTTCCTCATTACCGATGCAAACATCAACATACTTCATCAGAGGACGCATAACAGAGATAGCCTTCTCAGAAGTCCAGAGCTTCTTGCGGAAGTTGAGGTCAACAGAAACAGTTACGCCGTGACGCTTAGCAGCCTCACAAGCCAACTTGGTAAGTTCAGCAGCCTTGTCGCTAATAGCTGGAGTAATACCGCTCCAATGGAACCATTGGGCACCCTCCATAATCTTGTCGAAATCGAAATCAGATGGGTCTGCCTCAGCAATTGCGCTGTGTGCACGGTCGTAGATTACCTTGGATGGGCGCATAGAAGCACCAGTCTCGGCATAGTAGAGACCTACGCGGTCGCCACCACGAGCGATGAACTCTGTGTTAACGCCGTAACGACGGAGACCGTTGACAGCAATCTGACCGATCTCGTGCTTAGGGAGCTTAGATACGAAGTAAGCATCATGACCATAGTTAGCCAAGCTTACAGCTACGTTAGCCTCACCACCACCAGGGATGATGCGAAGTGATTCACTCTGAATGAAACGATCATTGCCTTCTGGTGATAAACGAAGCATGATCTCACCTAATGTTACAATTTTTGCCATGTTTGATAGTTTTAATTTTTTTGTTTTTATTTTGTTTGTTATGAGTAACAAATTAAATTCCACTTTTCAGTAGAGAAATGAAGTACAACTATCAGTTGTCGTTCAATTTCGAGGGCAAAAATAACCATAATTTCTCGAATAACGAAATAAAATCGCATTTTTTTTTGTTTCCCGTGCAAAAAAGTTGCTGTGTCTTCGCACAATTCAAAAAATTGTTGTATATTTGCGGCAAAATTCGCACTTGTGGTCGCACACAACAGAATTGCTTAATACTAATTGTGGTCTGTGCACAGCTAGGAAGTACCTGCGACGTTTTATCTATCGTAGCCCCCAGGAGAGGCTCCTTATATAATAAGTACACGCGAAGCAACCAGACCCGTAATGCTAAAAAACAATGGCCGAAAAAATCAGAATCAAGGATATTGCCGAGAGAGCTGGCGTATCCGTTGGAACCGTAGACCGAGTTCTGCACGACCGTCCAAACGTATCGAAACCTGCACGCGACAAGGTCGAGAAAGCCCTCAAGGAAATGAATTATCAGCCTAATGTGTACGCCAGCGCTCTGGCTTACAACAAATCCTATACCTTCTACCTGCTGATTCCGAAACATGAATCGGAGGCTTACTGGGAGGAAATAGAGGAAGGCGCAAAAAAATGTGAAGATACCCGACGTGACTTCCATATCGATGTAGAGATTCGTTTCTATGAGCGTTCCAACGAGGAATCGTTCCGCGAAGAAGGCAACAAGATTCTTGAGGCCAGTCCGGAAGGAGTCATCGTGGTGCCTTCATCGCTAGACGTAACCCGCGAGTTTACCGAGGCGTTGCATCACAAAAGCATCCCGTTCATCCTGCTCGACTCCTACATGCCCGATCTCCGTCCGCTCTCTTTCTTCGGTCAGGATTCGTTCTGTTCCGGTTTCTTCGCAGCCAAGATGCTGATGATGCTTGCTGCAAAGGAAGATGAAATCCTGCTCATGAGGCAGACCAAAGACGGAAGAGTGGTCAGCAAGCAGCAGGACAACCGAGAGGTAGGATTCCGCCATTACATGCACGACCACTTCCCTAACGTGAAGATTACCTTGCTCGACCTGCCGTTGAGCGGCACACGTGCTGAATTCGTCAAAATGCTGGAGAAGTTCTTTGCCGTGCATCCGAACATCCACCATTGCATCACCATGACTTCGAAGGCGCACATCGTGGGCGACTTCCTGCTGAAGACCAACCGCCGCGACGTTCAGATCATGGGCTATGATATGGTGGAGAAAAACGCCCGCTGTCTGCGCGAAGGAAGCATTTCCTTCCTCATCGCCCAGCACGCCTACATGCAGGGTTACTCCTGCGTAGACACGCTCTTCCAGGCCATCGTGCTGAAGAAGAAAGTTACGCCGGTAAACTATATGCCTATCGAGCTGCTGATGAAGGAAAATGTAGATTTCTATCGCAGAACCCAGCTCTAAGGCTATCGGGCAGAACAGGGTTTCCGCATGGAAGAATATTCTTACAGGAACATTATAAATTATAAACAATAAATAAAAAACAGACTACGTATGGAACAATCAAGTTTTATCAAGATTAACCCTGCCGACTCGGTAGTGGTTTGCTTGCGCCCTATGAAGAAGGGTGAAACGATTGAAGTAGATGGCAAGACCATCACATTATTGCAGGATACTCCTGCAGGACACAAGGTGCTCATCAACGATGCTGCCGAGGGTACAGATATTCTGAAGTATGGCTACCCTATCGGTCATGCAAAGACCGGTCTCAAGGCGGGCGAATGGGTAAACGAGAACAACCTCAAGACTAATCTTGCCGGTACGCTCGAATATACCTACAACCCGGTTAACGAGCAGCTGAACATCGCTAAGGAAAACCGCACCTTCAAGGGCTACGTTCGCAAGAATGGCGAAGTAGGCGTAAGAAACGAAATATGGGTAGTTCCTACCGTGGGCTGCGTTAACGGCGTGGCTGAGAAGCTGGTAGAACTCCTCAAGAAAGAAACAGGCAGCGAAGGCATCGACGCCATCCACGCATGGCACCACAACTTCGGTTGCTCACAACTCTCGGGCGACCATGAGAATACCCGCAAGGTGCTTCGCGATATCTGTCTGCATCCAAACGCAGGTGCCGTGCTCGTTCTCTCGCTCGGCTGCGAGAACAACCAGCCAGATGATTTCATGAAGATGCTCGGCAACTATGATCACGACCGCATCAAACTTCTTGTAACACAGAAGGTTGAAGGCGATGAACTCGAGGAAGGCATGAAGATTCTGCGCAACCTCTATGCCCTGGCTAAGGAAGACAAGCGCGAGGAAGTTCCGGTAAGCAAACTGCGCGTAGGTTTGAAGTGTGGCGGTTCTGACGGCTTCAGCGGAATTACAGCCAACCCATTGGTAGGTGAATTTAGCGACTGGCTCGTAGCTCAGGGCGGTACAAGCATCCTGACAGAGGTACCGGAAATGTTTGGCGCAGAAACCATTCTGATGAACCGTTGCGAAAATAAGGAACTCTTCGACAAGACCGTTCACCTGATTAACGACTTCAAGGAGTACTTCCTGAGCCATGGTGAACCAGTTGGCGAGAACCCTTCTCCAGGTAACAAGGCAGGTGGTATCTCAACCCTCGAAGATAAGGCTTTGGGTTGCACCCAGAAGTGCGGCCGTGCTCCGGTAAGCGGCGTGCTCCAATATGGCGACCGTCTGGAGACAACCGGTTTGAACCTGCTTTCAGCTCCGGGTAACGACCTTGTAGCAGCCACAGCTCTGGCTTCAGCAGGTTGCCAGCTCGTTCTCTTCACCACAGGTCGCGGAACCCCATTCGGAACCTTCGTGCCAACAATGAAGATTTCTACCAACAGCAATCTGGCAAAGAACAAGCCAAACTGGATTGACTTCAACGCCGGCGCTCTGGTAGAAGGTGTAGAAATGAAAGACTTGGTAAGCAAGTTTATTGATAAGATTATAGCCGTAGCAAGTGGCGAGGAGGCTCGCAACGAGTATAATGGCTATCGTGAAATCTCCATCTTCAAGAATGGAGTAACTCTTTAATTAAGAAGAAAAAAGAAGTATGAGTAATAAAAAAGGTTTGCTGGCGTTGTCGCCATTATTTTTGCTGATTGTCCTCATCGTGGCTTTTACCGTATATTCGGTAGACAGCAGCCATCAGGACACCAGCCTCTCGCTCACAGTAGCGTTCATGATTTCGAGCATTTATGCCGTGGCTATTTCCGGCGGAATGCCTGTCAGGAAACGAGTGGACACATACAGCAAGGGTGCCGGCGCCAACAACCTGATGCTCATGCTCTGGATTTACGTGCTGGCTGGCTCGTTTGCCGCATCAGCCAAGGCGATGGGAGCCGTTGATGCAACCGTCAACCTGGCGCTCAGCATCCTGCCAGCCAGCATGATTCTGCCAGGACTCTTCCTGGCTGCCTGCTTTATCTCCGTATCTATCGGAACAAGTGTGGGAACCGTAGTGGCTCTGGTTCCGATAGCCGCCGGACTGGCCCACTCGATGGATGCTAACGTAGGCATGATGACCGCCATCATCGTAGGTGGCGCTTATTTCGGCGACAACCTCTCGTTCATCTCCGATACGACGGTTGTTGCTACGCAGACGCAGAACTGCAAGATGAGCGATAAGTTCAAGGTCAACTCCATGATTGTGGTTCCGGCCGCCGTACTCGTGCTCATCGCCTATTCTGTCATGGGAGTCGGTCTTCAGGCCCCAACCCACATCAACGAGGTAGAATACATGAAAGTATTGCCTTACCTCACCGTCCTCGTTACCGCTATTGCCGGCATGAATGTAATGGCTGTTCTCACTCTGGGCACCCTACTCTGTGGCGCCATCGGCATAGGCAGTCATCTTCTGGGTGCCTCCGGAAGCTACGACCTCTTTGGCTGGTTCTCAGCCATGGGCAACGGCATTATCGGCATGGGCGAACTCATTATCATCGCCATGATGGCAGGTGGTATGCTCGAAATCATCCGCGAAAACGGCGGAATCGATTTCATCATCAACAAGATTACAGGCCACGTAAACAGCAAGCGTGGAGCCGAACTTTCTATCGCCGCCCTCGTTTCGATGGTAAACATCTGTACGGCAAATAATACGGTAGCGATTCTGACAGTAGGAAATATTTCGAAAAAGATAGGCGACCGGTTTGGCGTAGACAACCGCAAGGCAGCCAGCATTCTCGACACCTTCTCATGCATGGTTCAGGGATTGATTCCTTATGGCGTGCAGATGCTCCTGGCAGCCGGCCTGGCCAATCTCAGTCCGATGGACATTCTTCCTTATCTCTACTATCCGCTGGCGATAGGTGTGGCAGCCCTGCTGGCCATCCTCTTGCGCTATCCTAAGAGATACAGTTAGGAAGACTTCTAAAAATCAGAGGAGGGTCTCCTTCTGCGTTAGAGATTTCTTGACAGGAAGAACAAAACTTTATTATTGACTATTAATAAGAACAAGGCATATGAATTTTCTTCAGCGCAACCTTTTTACTAAGCTCCGTGCCGACAACTTCGGCATCAAGGAAGAAATGGAACCGATGACTACCTTTAAGAAGAAAAAGATAGCTCAGATGCTCAAGAACGTGAATGATGTTCCTGCCGGAGAGGTGAAGATGAACAACGGTTTTCTGAACCGACGGCTCAGCAAGATTCAGGAAGATGAACGCCACGCCATCGATACCTCTATCGAGACTATTTATCTGCTGCGCATCATCGTGGCAAACGTAAATGGAATGCTGGCTAACGGAATCAATCTCAGAGGAATCATCCAGTTGGGAGACTACCTGAGAACCCGAGGCGACAAGGTAGATTTCGTGAAACTGGAGAAGTGGCTTGCCAAGCTCCGCATCCAGCGCATCGCCCAGCTGGAAGGAAGCGTGCTCATCACCTTCTTCGATTTTGAACAGGACGAAATCCCATTCGTTCATCACATAGAAAGAGGCGCCTACAAGCTGACGCTCCGTTCGCTCTACTATAATATCATGGACCAGCAGGCCATTCAGTTTGAGCAGACCAGCAGCGGCTTTGTACGCACCACGGGGGGGAACCATGCGCAAGAATCTGCGCCGCAGCATGCGCTATCTGCAATACGCTCCGATAGAAACCATGAGCAATTTCATGAACAATTTCTTCCGTTCATTATCTGAGATTGAAGAATAAATTTCAGTAAGGATTGAAGGGGTTAACCTGGGATTCATCAGGACGAAGAGTAAAATATCTATAAAATTAATCTCTTAGTAGTACGATTTTCATCTGATTTTCGTATCTTTGCATCTATGAAAAAGTTATTTATCTCTATTATAGCATCCATTATTGCCTTGGGAGCCCATGCCCAGGTGCAATGCGAAGACACTTGTCGGCACGTTCACGGCATCGACTTGAGTCATTATCAGGGCAACGTGTTCTGGGAAACCGTGGGCGACAACTCTAAGATGGCTTACGTTTATCTGAAAGCTACCGAGGGCGGAACCAACATCGACAGCAAATACAAGAAGAATATCGACCTGGCTCATCGCTACGGAATGAAAGTAGGTTCTTATCATTTCTACAGACCCCGCATCCCACAGCAGACGCAGTTGGAAAATTTCAAGGCACAATGCCGTCCGGGAGATCAGGACCTCTTGCCTATGATTGATGTGGAGACGAAAAGCGGCATGAATACAGAAGAATTCTGCGATTCGCTCTTTAAGTTTCTGCATCTCGTAGAGAAAGCATATAAGCAGAAACCCCTCATCTATACGGGAGCCAATTTCTATGACAACTATCTTCTAGGCAAGCTAGACAGCTACAAGCTGATGATTGCCCAGTATACGAAGCGCATCCCTGTATTGCGCGATGGTAGAGATTTCGAAATGTGGCAATATACGGGTAAGGGCAAACTCAACGGAATAAACGGCTATGTTGACAAAAGCCGTTTCATGGGGCGCCACAAGCTCAGAGAAATCAGATTCAGACATCGATAGTACTTGGAACCCTGAACTTGGAACTTTATGATTAGCTTCAAGGTAAAGAGTGGATAAGGTCTGGAAGTAGAGAAGCATGAATTATATAAGTAAATTAATAAACACAAAATAGAATTATGGCAATTATAAAATGTCCGGAATGCGGACGCCAAATTAGCGATAAAGCACCTACCTGCCCTAGTTGCGGAGTAGAAATAGCAGGCAAAATTACCAAATGCCCAAATTGTGGCGAGATTTATTTCAGCAACCTGGAAATGTGTCCTAACTGCCATGAGCTGAATCCTTCGCTCACAAGAATGACGCCTCCGACAGGAATGAGCCAGCAGACTCCTGCCAGCCAGGCTTCTATGACTCAGCAGCAAGAAGCTGAAAACGCAGCCAGACAGAATGCAATCAGACAAGAAGAAATTCGCCGCCAGGAGGCTCTCAGGCAGCAGGCTCGTCCTCAGACACCTGTCAGAACAGCAACACCTCCTACTCCACCCGTTCCTCCGGTTCGCCCACAGCAATCTAATTCTCAGAACGGCGGTAACGGCGAGGGAACCCAGGAAAAGAAAAAAAGCAACCGTGGCGTCATCATCATCTCTCTGATTTTCGCCTTCCTCGTTTGTGGCATTTTCTACTATTTCTATGATAGTGCCAATAAGAATAAGGAACTGGAAGCTTACGAGTATGCGATGCAGAGTAGCGACCCGATGGTTCTGCAGAGTTACCTAGATACTTACAAAGATGCTGACGAGGCGCATCGTGATTCCATCATGGCTCACCTCGAACTTCTGAAACAGACCGATCAGGACTGGACCAACGCCGTAGTAAGCGGTTCGAAAGAGGCCCTGCAGGCTTATCTCGACAAATACCCAAACAGTCCACACAAGCAGGAGGTTTTGAACAAGATAGATTCCATCGACTGGAATGTGGCAAAGAATGCTGATAATGTAGAAGCTTACCAGGCTTATCTCGCCGCTCATGCTGACGGTTCGCATATCGAAGAGGCTGAGAATGCGATGAAGAAAGCCAAGAGCAGAGATTTGCAGCCAGAAGAGAAAGATATGGTAAGCAGTCTGTTCCGCCATTTCTTCCAAAGCATCAATACCCGCGATGCTGATGGTTTGCAGGCTTCATGCGAAGACATTCTCTCTTCGCTTCTGGGTAAGAATTCTGCTACCAAGGCAGATGTTGTTACCTTTATGAATAAGCTTTATAAGGAAGATGTGACCAACCTGAACTGGTTCCTCACCAACGATTATAAGATCAAGAAGCGCGAGGTGGGAGACGAAGATTATGAATATCAGGTTCAGTTCTCAGCACGTGAGGAAGTTCAGCTTACCGATGGTACTAAGAAAACCAACCATTTCAAAATCAACGCAACCGTTTCGCCTGACGGCAAGGTTTCTGCGTTCAACATGTCGAAGATTAATGCCGCAGAATAGAATAAAAAACGCCCTGCAAGATCAGGAACTTCATTTCTGAATGTTCCCTTCTTGCAGGGCGTTTTCTTTTTACCTTCATGTTTCAGGAAGGTTCTCATGTCCGAGAACCCGTTCCCTTCTTTTAGAAATTACTTTGCATCCTTCATCTGACGGAGCAAATCTTTCTGCTTATCATTCAACCCGGTTGGCAACTTCACGTTGTAAGTAATCATCAGGTCGCCAAAGGTTCCGTCACCTCGGTCGTATCCTTTTCCGCGAACACGAACCTTCGTGCCATTCTGCGTTTCCGGCTTAATCTTCAGTTTGATTTTAGAACCATTACTCAATTTAATGATTCCTTCGCCGCCCAGCAGAGCCGTATAAAGGTCGATATTCACATTCATGTTCATTTCGCCGTTATTGGCACGACCATTCTGTCCGCAACCGCCGCCACAACCACCAGTACCGAAATCAGCACCAGCTCCGTAGCCAGCACCATTAAAGCCGCTACCATAACCGGCAGAACCATTAAAACCGCCAAAATTGCCGGAACCGAATCCTTCAGCAGACTGCTGGCTTCTGCCACGACCTCCGAAGAGATTTTCGAAGAAGCTGGAGAAACCTCCGCCTCCGCCAAACTGGCTGAAGTCGAAACCCTCGAATGGATTTCCACCTGCTCCACCATAGCTTCCGGAACCGCCTGCACCACCTGCTCCTCCGAAACCGCCGAATGCATCAGCATTCTTCCATTGTTCGCCATACTGGTCGTATTTAGCACGCTTATCTGGGTCAGAAATCACCTCATACGCCTCGTTCAGCGCCTGGAACTTAGCCTTCGCCTTCGGGTCGTTAGGGTGCAAATCTGGGTGAAACTGTTTTGCACGTTTACGATACGCAGCTCTCACATCCTTCTGCGGAATGTTCTTGTCTACGCCGAGAATCTTGTAATAATCAACAAATGCCATATTATAAAACCTCCTATTTTTTAGTTTTTAAAAAATATCCAACAAAAAGTATGCCTATTTAAGTTCTTTTTTGTACTTTTGCAGAGAAAATAAGAAACAGAGCTCAACTGATGGGCTTTCATTACTCAAAAGTAATACATTAATTTATATGAAACAATTATTTGCTGCGCTTCTTCTGGCGCTAACTTTCAATTCACAAGCGATGGCACAACAACGTACCGTAAAACTGAGAGTGATAGAGACAAGCGATGTGCACGGCTCTTTCTTCCCTTACGATTTCATCAACCGTAAGCCAAAAGCAGGAACCTTGGCGCGCGTTTCTTCCTACGTCAATAATTTGCGAAAAGACTACAAGGATAACCTCATCCTCTTGGAGAATGGCGATATTCTGCAGGGACAGCCTACCTGCTATTATTATAATTATGTAAACACAGAGGCTAGAAACGTGGCTGCCGATGTGGTAAACTACATGAAGTATGATGCGCAAGTGTTTGGCAATCATGATGTTGAAACGGGTCATCCAGTTTACGACAAATGGATAAAAGAACTCAATTGCCCAGTTCTAGGTTCCAACATCATCAGCACTTCTACAGGCGAGCCATACGTTAAGCCTTATCTCATCCTGAACCGCGAGGGCGTGAAGGTGGCAGTCTTGGGAATGATTACTCCTGCCATTCCAAACTGGCTCACGGAGAATCTCTGGAGCGGACTGAAATTTGAAAATATGGTAACAAACGCCCGCAAATGGGTGAAATATCTTCAGGAGAATGAGAAACCGGATGTCATCATCGGCCTCTTCCACAGCGGAAAAGACGGAGGCATTCAGACTGCCGAATATGATGAAGACGCCTCTATCAAGGTGGCAAAAGAAGTGCCGGGCTTCGACCTCGTTCTCTTCGGCCACGACCATACGCGCGACAACGAAACCGTAACCAATACTGATGGAAAGCAGGTGGTTTGCCTGGATCCTGCCAACAACGCCATTAGCGTGGCTGATGCTGAAATAACCCTCACCCTCAACAAGAAGGGTGAACGGAAAGAAGCAGCTGGTGGTAACTGACAAAAAGGTGACAGGCAAGATTGTGGATGTGACAGATTGTCCTATAGACGAGGATTTCATGAAGACTTTCGAACCTCAGATTGCGGAAGTAAAGAAATATGTGGGCAAGCAGATTGGCAACTTCAAGACTACCATCTACAGCCGCGATCAGTTCTTCGGCAGTTCTGCCTTCAACGATTTCATCCTCAACCTCCAGTTGCAGATGACAAAAGCCGACATTTCGTTTAACGCTCCTCTTCAGTTCAACGCGGTTCTGAAAGCCGGCCCAATCTGTGTGAGCGACATGTTCAATCTCTATAAATATGAGAACCAGCTCTACGTAATGCGCATGACGGGCGAAGAAATCAGAAAGCATCTGGAAATGAGTTACGACCTCTGGGTGAACACCATGAAGAGCCCGGACGACCATCTCCTGCTGCTCGATGAGAAGACCGTTGGCGACCAGCAACGCCTCGGCTTCAAGAATCTCTCGTTCAACTTTGATAGTGCTGCGGGAATCGATTACGAAGTTGACGTAACCAAGCCAGATGGCGAGAAGGTGAAAATTCTGCGCATGAGCAACGGCGAACCTTTCGATGAGAAGAAATGGTACAAGGTAGCCGTTAACAGCTATCGTGGAAATGGTGGCGGTGAACTCCTTACCAAGGGTGCCGGAATCCCGAAAGACAGTCTTGAAAGCCGAATTATCTATCGCAGCAAGCGCGACCAGCGTTACTATCTGATGGAAGAAATTGAAAAGATGGGAACGGTTGATGCAAAACCAAACAACAACTGGAAGTTTGTGCCGGAAGCATGGACCAAACCTGCTGCCCAGCGCGATTTCGAATTGCTGTTCGGTAAGAAGCAATAGCTCCTCGAAACGCTTCTGGAAAAGCATATTATAAAGATCAAAGTAAAAAAGCAAATAAGTTCAAAATAAAGAATGAAGTATTGGTTTATATTTTGCAAGACTGATCTCTTGCTCGAAAAGAAAGAAGACGGAACCTATACGATTCCTTGTTCAGAAGAGAGTCCAATCCCAACAAAGCCTTGGACTCACATTCTCAACATTACCCCAATGGAAGACGGAACAGAGGTGAAGACCTTCACCATTCCTGAGCCCGTTACCGGCAATCCGAAGTACGAAATGTGCGGTTTGCGCCCTAGTTTCTACAAACTCTCTCCTGCCCTTTACCAGAAAGCAGGAAAGTGTCAGGAGCTCAACTATTGGGACATGAATACCCAATTCTGCGGCGTTTGCGGAGCTCCGATGAAAATGGCAACCGACATCAGTAAGAAATGTACAGAATGCGGCAAACAGGTCTGGCCTTCGCTTGCCACAGCCATCATCGTTCTGATTAAGAAAGATGATCAGGTCTTGCTGGTACACGCTCGCAATTTCAAGGGAAATTTCGACAGTCTCGTGGCTGGTTTCGTTGAGACTGGCGAGAATTTGGAAGAGGCGGTTCATCGTGAAGTAATGGAAGAAACCGGTCTGACTATCAAGAACTTGAAATATTTCGGTTCCCAGCCTTGGCCTTATCCGAGCGGTCTGATGATTGGCTTCTCGGCAGAATATGTAGATGGAGAAATTCATCTTCAGAAAGAAGAGCTCTCTCGTGGTAAATGGTTCACGAAAGAGAATCTCCCTATTCTCCCAGAGAAACTTTCCATCGCCCGAAAACTCATCGACGCCTGGCTGGCGGACAAACTCTAATAATGAGGACAAACTCTAAAAGTGCGGATAAACTCTAAAAAATGATGAAAGAGAAACTTTGGAATGCAAACTACATCAAGGTGATGACTACCAACTTTCTGTTGTATTTCGCCTTCTATCTGCTCACACCTTTGCTCCCTCTCTATCTGAGCGAAAATTTTGGAGCCACGAAAGATGTGATTGGAATTGTGCTGAGCGGCTATACGGTTGCCGCCCTCATCATTCGTCCGTTCAGCGGATATGTGGTTGACAGCTTTTCGCGCAAGAAGGTTCTGATGGTCTGTCTCTTGGCCTTCGCCATCTTCTTTGCCGGCTATATTGCAGCCAGCACGATCCTGATGTTTGCCATCTGCAGAACCCTGCACGGAGGTCCGTTCGGAGCCGTAACGGTTGCCAACAGCACCTGCGCCATCGATGTTCTTCCGGCAAGTAGGAGAAATGAAGGAATCGGACTCTACGGACTGAGCAACAATTTTGCCATGGCAATTGCTCCATCCATCGGAATCTATCTCCATAATGCGGTAGACAGTTACATGATTCTCTTCTGGATAGCTTTCATCGTGGCGATTGCCTCAGTTGTGATTGCAGGAACCATCCGCCTCCCCGAAAAGGAAATCGTTAAGAACAAGGAGAAGCTTTCTCTCGACCGCTTCTTCCTGACGCGTGCCTGGCTCCTTGCCATCAACATCGCCATGTTCGGTTTCTGCTGGGGCGTTCTGAGCAATTATCTCGCAATCTACAGCAAGGAGGAACTCGGAATTACGGGCGGAACGGGCACTTATTTTGCCCTTCTTTCCATGGGTCTGTTCCTGTCAAGATTGCAGGGAAGAAAAGCCTTGAGCCAGGGCAAACTTACCCAGAATGCGGCCGAGGGAATGCTGCTTTCGCTTGTTGGTTTCATCATCTTTGTTGCCGTCAAGCACCCGGTAGCCTATTATCTTTCGGCTTGTCTCATCGGCCTGGGCAACGGTCATCTTTACCCAGCCTTCCTCAACATGTTTATTAATGTGGCTCGTCACAACCAGCGTGGAACGGCAAACAGCAGCATTCTTACAGGTTGGGATTTGGGCTTCGGAATCGGCTGTCTGCTAGGCGGAGTTGTGGCAGAACATTTCGGTTACAACGGAACATTCTGGATGGTTGCTATAGAAAATGCAGCTTCCGTTCTCCTCTTCTTCGCCGCTTCAAAACAATTCTTTGAGAAGAGACGTAGAGAATAGAAAACAGTTAATAAAGAGAAATATAAGATTATGAATAAAAAAAGAGCACTTCATCCGAGACAGAAGAAATCTCAGGCGAAGTGCTCTTATTTTTATCTTACTTTTCTGTTTTTAGAAAGGAAGATCATCTGCGCTACCACCCTCTGCTGCAGGAGCTGCAGGCTGAACTGGAGGGAATGCTGCAGTTGCGCCATTAGCAGGAGCTGCTGGCTGAGCAGGAGCTACAGGAGCACCTACTGGAGGAAACGCACCTGGCTGCATTCCGCCCATAGCACCAGCTACGGCGTTAGGGTCAACACGCTGGATGTTCCAGGCACGGACGCTGTTGTACCAACGGCCCTGATACTCGTGAGCATCAATATCGAAAGAAACCAGGAGTTCCTCTCCACTCTGAATGTTGAACTGAGCCAGACGGTCTGCTCCGAAAACATCAAAGCACAATTTCTTTGGATACTGCTCGTGGGTTTCAATTACGAACGACTGAGCTTTCCACTCTCCTCTTGCAGAGACGCCGCTTCTTTCAGGCAAAACGGCAATAACCTTTCCTTGTAATTCCATATGATAATATTTAAAGTTTTTCCTTTGTTTAAAGGGTGTTTTTTTCTTTCTGACTGCGAAATTACTAAAAATAGTTCAAAAACTAGAACTTTTCTCCAATTATTTTTGCTTATCAGCGATATTTTTTGTATTTTTGTGGTCAATTAGGTGATATTGCCTAATTAAATTAAGGTGAAACAGAAAACAAAATAAAATTTAAATAAAATACTCATGAGATTTACAGTATCAAGTTCTGCATTGAGCAGCAAGCTCAACATGCTCGCAAAAGTGATTGGAAGCAAGAATTCGTTGCCAATCCTCGATTGTTTCCTTTTCCAAGTTGCTAACGGTGAAATGAGCATCACGGCTAGCGATAGTGATAATGTCATCAAGAGTACACTCGCTCTTACCGACCACGATGGAGAAGGTGAGTTTTGTGTGCCTAACCGCGTTATCCTCGATGCGTTGAAGGAACTGCCTGAGCAGCCTCTTCACTTCGATGTGGATGCTGCCGGAGAAGCCGTTGCCATCAAGATTGTTTACCAGAACGGTCTTTACAACTTCACAGGTCAGAGCGCAGAGGAATATCCTCGCACACAGAGCATGAACGATGCTTGCACCACCGTTTCTTTGCCTACAGAAATGCTGATCAACAACATTTCACGTTCGCTCTTCGCTACAGCCAACGATGAGTTGCGCCCTGTCATGAACGGTATTTACTTCGACCTGACAGCAGATGCTCTCGCTATAGTAGCAAGCGATGGTCACAAGCTGGTTCGCAGCAAGAACTTCACTATCAAGAGCGAATCTCCTTCAGCATTCAACTTGCCTAAGAAGCCAGCTTCTCTGCTGAAGAACATTCTGAGCAAGGACGGCGACGACGCTATTATCAAGTTTGATGACCGAAGTGCAGAAATCCAGTTTACTGACGGCGTTATGAGATGCAGACTGATTGATGGCCGCTACCCTAACTACAACTCTGTCATTCCAAACAACCCTAATGAGGTTACAGTAGACCGCAGAGGCTTGCAGAGTGCTTTGCGCCGCGTATTGCCATTTGCAAGCGAGAGCAGCCAGCTCATCCGTTTCCACATCGAGTCAGGCCGTTTCGAGGTTTCTTCTGAGGATATTGACTTCTCAACATCTGCAAAGGAACAGTTGTCTTGCGAATACAACGGCTCTCCTATCAGCATCGGCTTCAAGGGAAGCAGTCTGATGGAAATCCTGAGCAATCTCACCAGCGACAACATCATCATCCAGCTGGCAGACCCAAGCCGTGCCGGAATTATCGTACCAGCAGAACAGCCTGAGAACGAAGATATTCTGATGCTCATCATGCCTATGCTCCTTAACGACTAAAGGAGCACGGGCTTTCTCAGAAACAACAAAAAGAAAAGTATTTCTACAAAAATGAAACTCAATTTAACAAAGCCTCTGATCGTGTTCGACCTGGAGACAACCGGTCTTGACATGATCAAGGATCGTATTATACAGATTTCTTACATCAAGGTAATGCCTGATGGAACTGAAGACCGCAAGAACCTCTACGTAAATCCTTGCAAGGAGATTCCTGCCGAAGTAGTTGCCCTTACAGGCATCAGCAACGAAGATGTAAAAGATGCGCCAACCTTCAAGCAGCTGGCTTCTACATTAGAGAAGGAATTTACAGGTTGCGATTTCGCAGGCTACAATTCCAACCACTTCGATGTACCGATGCTCGCAGAAGAATTCCTGCGTGCTGGAATCGACTTCGATTTCAACAAGTGCCGTCTCATCGATGCGCAGACCATCTTCATGAAGATGGAACGCCGTAACCTGGCTGCTGCCTACAAGTTCTATTGCGGCAGAAAGATGGAGGAAGATTTCGAAGCTCATCGTGCAGATCAGGATACAGAGGCTACTTACCGCGTGCTCATGGGCGAGCTCGACAAGTATGCTCCAGGCGTGCAGGACGAACCTGAGCGCGTGCTCAACAACAATATGGATGAACTTGCCGATTTCTCTAAGCAAAAGGATAATGTAGATTTCGCCGGACGCATCGTTTGGGAAGAGGTAAAAGACGCCCAGGGCAACGTTGTAAACGATGAGAACGGAAATCCTTTGAAACACGAAGTATTCAACTTCGGCAAATACAAAGGATGGGATGTGGCTGAAATTCTGACCAAAGACCCGGGTTATTTTACATGGGTCTTGGGAAGCGATTTCACCAACAATACCAAGCAGGTACTTACCCGCATCCGCCTTCGTGAATTCAACAAGAGAATGGGAAAATAATTGTTACCGGGCTTTCGCAAGCAGTTGAAGAACAAACCTCTTGCGAAACTCGGATTTATTTCTTAACAGTTAGAAAAATTCATGTTAAAAGGAAAGAAAATCGTATTGGGTATTACGGGCTCTATTGCAGCCTACAAGTCTTGCCTCATCATACGAGGTCTCATCAAGCGCGGAGCCGAAGTGCAGGTGGTCATTACGCCTGCAGGAAAGGAGTTCATCACTCCCATCACCCTTTCGGCTCTTACGCATAAGCCTGTGGTAAGCGAATTCTTCTCGCAGCGCGATGGAACCTGGAATTCGCACGTAGACTTAGGTCTGTGGGCCGACGCCATGCTCATCGCTCCTTGCACAGCCTCCACCATGGGAAAGATGGCTCACGGAATTGCTGACAACATGCTCATCACAACCTATCTGTCGATGAAAGCGCCTGTTTTCATCGCTCCAGCCATGGACCTCGACATGTATAAGCATCCTTCTACCCAAGCCAACATGAAAACACTTCTGGGCTATGGAAATCACATCATAGAACCCGAAGTGGGATTCCTGGCAAGCGGACTGGAAGGAAAGGGACGCATGGAAGAACCTGATATTATCGTAGAATGCCTTGACAGATTCTTCGATGAACAGGCTCAGCAGAATGCGAAGACCGATGAAAGCTGCATCAGAAAACTGCAAGGAAAAAGAAAGCGATAAGCTCGATTTGAAAGGCAAGAAGATCATGATTACAGCCGGACCAACTTACGAAAAGATTGACCCGGTACGTTTCATCGGCAATTATTCTTCCGGCAAAATGGGCTTTGCCCTTGCTGAAGAGTGCTGCCGTCGTGGTGCTGAGGTTACGCTGGTTGCAGGTCCGGTTTCGCTCAGCTGTTCCGAAGCCATTCATCGCATCGATGTAGAAAGTTGCGAGGAAATGTATCAGGCTGCCACTAAAGCTTTTGCCTCAACCGATGTAGCCATTCTCTGTGCTGCTGTTGCTGATTTCAAGCCAAGCGAGATTGCTGACAGGAAAATCAAGCGCGAGAAAGATGATCTGGAACTCCGCCTCGTCCCTACTCACGATATTGCTGCAGCCCTTGGCAAGATGAAACAAAAACATCAGAGAATTGTGGCTTTCGCCCTGGAAACCAACGATGAAGAGGCTAATGCACAGAAAAAACGCAAAAAGAAAAATGCCGATTTCATCGTGCTTAACTCTACTCGCAATCCGGGAACCACATTCCGTACGGATGACAACCAGATAACGATTATTTCTGAAGAGGGTAAGAAAGAATATGAGAAGAAACCGAAAACTGAAGTGGCTCGTGACATTATCAACGAGCTGGCTCATCTCTTGTAGCCCCATCACATCAGCCGCTCAGGAGTTACAGGCTAAGATTACCATCAACCATGCCCAGATTCAGGGCACGGAAAACCGGGTATTCGATAATCTGCAGCAAACTCTTGAGCAGTTTGTGAACGACAGGCAATGGACGAATCTTCAATTCAGGAAGAACGAGCGCATCGTGTGCAACTTCAATATCACGATAAGCAAGTATGATAAAGACCAGAATATCTTTACCTGCAAGGCGCTCATCCAGGCCAACCGTCCCGTCTACAATTCAGCCTATACGTCCACCTTATATAATAATGTGGATGAAAACTTCACGTTCAAGTTTGCCGAGTTCGACCAGCTGGAGTTTACCGAAGAGCGGATTGACAACCAGCTAACGGCTCTGCTCGCCTACTATGCTTACCTCATCATCGGTTTAGATCTTGACAGTTTTGCGCCTAAAGGTGGTGAAGACATTCTGCAACGTTGCATGAACCTCACCAACAACGCCCAGAATCTGGATTTTCCGGGCTGGAAAGCGTTTAGTGACAGCAGAAACCGGTTCGCCATTATTTCCGATTATCTCGACGGAGCCATGGAGCCTTTCAGAATGCTGCAATACAACTATTACAGAAAAGGGCTCGATGAAATGGCGAATAATGTGGAACGAGGCAGAACTGAAATCACCAACACCCTGCTCCAGGATCTGAAGAAGGCACGTACAGACAGACCGCTCAGTCTGCTGCCACAAATCTGGACCGACTATAAGAAGGACGAGCTTGCTAACATCTATCAGAAACATGGCACTCAGAAAGAGAAAGAAAGCATTTATGAGCTGCTCTTCTCCATTAATCCTTCTCAAAACTCATATTGGGACAAAATCAAGGAATAAGGCTACATGCAGAATGATTCGAGGCAACTTCCCGGACGATAAAGCAAAGATTCTTCATAGGTAGGTTAAGTTCCTTTAAAACAATAAGATAAGAAATTATGCTCAAGCAATTATACATCAAGAATTTCACGTTGATTGACGAGTTGGACATTCCTCTTTATCCAGGATTCTCAGTCATCACGGGCGAGACGGGTGCCGGAAAGAGCATCATTCTCGGAGCCATCGGACTGCTCCTGGGCAACCGTGCAGACAGCAAGGCCATCAAGGCAGGAAGAGACCGATGCGTGATTGAAGCCCACTTCGACCTGTCAAAATACGGAATGCAGGATTTCTTCGATGCTAACGATATTGATTATGATGCAGAAGACACCATCATCCGCCGCGAACTGACTGCTGCCGGAAAGAGCCGTGCCTTCATCAACGACACGCCCGTCCCCCTGAGCAAGATGAGAGAACTGGGCGAACAGCTCGTCGATATTCATTCGCAGCACCAGAACCTCCTGCTGCAGAAGGAAGACTTCCAGCTCAGCGTGGTCGACATTATTGCCCACGATGAAAAGCAGAAGAAGGCTTATCTTGCCGAATACAAGAACTATAAAAAGGCTAAGCAACAGCTGGAAGACCTGAAAGCGGAAATCGCAAAGAACAGGGAGAACGAGGAATTCATGCGCTTCCAGTTTAAGGAACTGGATGACGCTAACCTGCAGGAAGGCGAACTTGAGCAACTGGAACAGGAAGCAGAAACCCTGAGCCATTCTGAAGACATCAAGACTGCTCTCTATGAAGCAGATAATGCACTCTCGGGCGAAGACGGCAGTATTCTCGACAAACTGAAGAATGCAGCCCAGCAGATTGACAACATCAAGGAGGTTTATCCGGATGTGAAAGAGGTGGCTGAGCGAATGCAGAGCAGCTATATAGAACTCAAGGATATTGCCCAGGAAATAAGCGGAAGCGTTGACAATATAGAGTTCGACCCGAACCGGCTTGAAACCATCAATTCCCGACTTGACCACCTCTACTCGCTCCAGCAGAAATTCCATGTGGAAAATGTAGAGGAACTCATCGCCACTCGCGAGCGAATCAACGAACAGCTACAGCACATTGATAATGGAGATGAAGACATAGAAGAGCTGGAAAAGCAAGTTGCCCTTCTGCTTGCCAAGGCTGAGAAGCTGGCTGGTGAACTGACTGCCATCCGAACAAAATCGGCTAGAAAGATAGAAGAAGAAATGAAGAAACGTCTCATTCCTCTGGGAATTCCAAACGTCCGCTTCGAAATTTCATTCTCCGCCAAGCCGCTCAGTTCTGATGGTGTTGACAAGGTAAATTTCCTGTTCAGCGCCAACAAGAGCACGCTTCTCCAGCCGGTGAGTCAGGTTGCTTCTGGTGGAGAAATCGCCCGCGTCATGCTTTCTCTGAAGGCCATGATCAGCGGCGCCGTAAAACTGCCAACCATCATCTTTGATGAAATCGACACGGGAGTAAGCGGTAAGACTGCTGAAAAGATGGCGGAAATCATGACAGAGATGGGCAACCTGAACCGTCAGGTTATTTCCATCACCCACCTGCCTCAGATTGCTTCCATGGGAACCCATCATTACAAGGTTCTGAAAGAAGAAACCGAAGAGGGAACTCTTTCTCACATGAAGGAACTCAACGAGCAGCAGCGCATAGAAGAAATCGCCCAGATGCTCAGCGGAAGCGACATTACGCCTGCTGCCCTGGCAAATGCTAAGGAGTTGCTCAATAAACACAAGCAACACAAATAAGATTATGAAAAAAATAAATATGATCATGATGGGACTGATGCTCGGAGCATCGTCCCTCTATGCCCAGCCGGGTTCGGTCCAGAAACTGGCTAAGAGCGTTTTCACCTTGACTACTTTCAATCAGAAAGGCGACATTATCGCCTCTACCCAAGGTGTTTTTATCGACAACAAGGGAACGGCTATCAGCACCTTCAAGCCATTTGTCGGAGCTGTAAAGGCTAGCGTTGTTGACGCTTCCGGAAAATCGATTCCTGTTGAGGCCATCATGGGAGCCGACGAACTCTACGATGTGGCTAAATTCCGCATCAACGCCTCTACAGTTGCTGCCCCTATTGCAACCAAGGAATCGGCTGCTGGCGACAAGGTCTGGCTGGTTCCATATTCTATCAAGAAGCCGGCTTACCAGCAGGAGGACATCAGCAGCGTAGAGAAGTTCAAGACTACGTACAACTATTACATCTTCTCGAATAGTGCTCCCGAAAATGCAGTAGGTTGTCCGTTTGCCAACAAGAACGGTCAGGTCATCGGTCTGATGCACAGCAATGGTCAGGTTACGGCCATCGACGCCAACTACGCCAAGCAGCTGAAGGTAACCGGTCTTTCGAGTCTTGATGCAGCACTTCGCGAAACCACCATCCGTACAGCTCTTCCTGATACAGAGAACGAAGCGATGACGATGATGACTCTGAAGAAAGGCCAGACTACAGCTGATGAGTATGCGAAATATAGCGATGAGTTTATCAGCAAATTTCCTACTTCAGCCTTCGGTTACAAGGAGAAAGCCGCTTATCTGACGGATAAGGCCGAATATGATGCAGCTGCCAAACTGATGGAAGAAGGCATTAAGAAATCGGCTGCCAAGGATGAGGCTCATTCCAACTATGCCGACCTGATTTATCAGAAGATTATTTACAAGGGCGATTCTGTTTATAAGGACTGGACGCTTGATAAGGCCATAGCTGAGGCTCAGAAGGCATACGAAATCAAGGCTCAGCCTATTTACCGCCATCAGGAAGCGCAGATTAATTTTGTAAAGGGTGAGTATCAGAAAGCTTACGATACTTTCATGGATTTGACCAATACTTCACTTCTCAGCGGCGAACTCTATTTTGAGGCTGCCCAGGCTAAGAAGAATCTCAAGGCTCCAGCCAAGGAGATTGAGGTTTTGCTCGATAGTGCGGTAAGCGTTGGAAACAAGATCGGAATGGTTGCGAATTATTATCTGGCACGTGGAGAATTTCTGAAGGAGCAGGGTGAATTCCGCCGCGCTATTCAGGATTATAATATGTACGATTCCATTGCCCGTCCTGTTTCGCCAGCCTTCTTCTACACCCGTTACCAATGCGAAACCAAGTTACGCATGTGGCAGCCAGCCCTGCTTGATATTGCCCGCACCTGTTACCTGGCTCCTAAAGAGCCTACTTATTTTGCAGAATGGGCAAGTCTCGACTTGCGTGTAAAGCGTTATGATGAAGGAATCAGCGCAGCCACCCATTGCATAGAGTTGGCTCCTGAATATGCTGACGGCTACCTTCTCTTAGGACTGCTCCAGAAGGAGAAAGGAAATAAGGAAGAGGCCATCAAGAACCTGAAGAAAGCCCAGGAACTCGGCGATTCCCGCGCTGGAGAATATCTCAAGAAAGTGAAGTAATTATTTTAGTAATAAGTAAGAAAGTCCGTAGGCATTTTAACAGAACGCCTACGGACTTTCTTTTACATTTTAGTCATGTGGTAACCCAGCATTTTTAGCTCTACGGCTATTCCCATGAGGAACATCTGGTGAAGGGCGGCAACGAAACCACGGAAGGCTTCCTCGCTTCCAGGCTGCAGATTCAGATGAATCAGCTTGCTGTAAGAGCGCGAAGCACATTCTGCCACTACATTCGTAACAGCCTTATGCGCTTCCTCATTCAGCAGCAGAACCTTTTCGCAGATGTAATCATCCATGTGGTCGAAATCTATTCTGTCACGAAGATATTCATAATGATTCTCTACCTTGCTGTAGAGTTCCCAATCCTCATCCCAATACTTGGCAAGCGCCATTCCTACATACATGATCCAACCCAATGAAACCGTAGGATATTTGGCAAACTCGCGAATCGCATCAGGCAGATAACTCTCGCCTACTTTCTGCCACAGCTCTTCCAAATCCGGAGCTTCCGGCAAATGAGCGTCTACCTTATCAATACCCAGCAGATATTGATAAAGATCTTCCTTGAAGACAGCTTCAAAATTCTTTTTCTCTTCCATTTATCTTTTCTTTTTCTAATATTTTTTTACTGAACTCTGCAAACCCTGATTCCTATTTGCACCGGATGTTTATGCATGTAAGTATAAAGTGTCATCGGTTCATCAATCACCTTCTTGTGAATGCTGCTGGCGTTGAGCAGATGCAATCCGTCTTTGTGCCAGGAGGCAATACCGATGTGGGTTGTGTCGAGACCCTTTTTGTTGGTAATGATGGCGATAATATCACCATCATGAATAGCGTTGCGGAAAACTGCCGTGTTGGCAATCTTGCCCTTCGGAACATAACGGTAACGCTTGCCGTTCACACTCTGTTCCAGTTTTCTGATTCCCGATTTCCATTCCGGATGAGCCTTAAGCATCTTATAGCTCGAAACATGCGTACTCATCCAGTTGATGTTCACGGTCTGAACGGCCGAGAAAGGAGGATTGGGCGCAATATTCTTCACGATTCCCTCGCGCTCGTTTGCATCCATCCAAATCGTGAAATAATGCTGGCGCTTCACATAGGAAACCTCTCCGCCCACATAACGCACATTCCGGAGATATTCACAGAAAGCCGAGAAAGAAGTCTCATTCTTCTTGGCGCATAGGGTGAGCGCCGTTACCATCTCTACGTATGTGGTGCAGTCCAGCTCACGGGTGTTCACGATGAGCACCTCTTCCTTCGTTCGGTCCAGCGTGCCGCCCACATAAGGAACGCCCGCCATCTGCTTGCCGAACCAAAGCATCCAACTGGCTGGTTTCTTCTTCATCGCCCTTGCCTGCTGCAGCAGTCCTACAATCCGCAGACTGTCCTGCCGCTGATAAACCACATTCACCCTGGCTTCTCCCGGAACAGCCAGCACGCAAGCCAGCACGACAGCTGCCATTTTCGTAAATATTTTCATCTCTTCTCTTTTTATATATTAATGATGACGTTTCCTGCCGAAGTTCACACCCACATAAATATTGAGTGAGCCAAACGAATTGTTGGTAGAAAACAGTTTTTTCTTATAGTTGTAGGAATGGATGATGGTGCTGGCGCCCGCGTACCAATGCGTGTTGTTCCACACAATACCGAAGCGGCCTATTCCATCCAGGTTCACATTCTTGAAACTGAAGTTGGTAATGTCCAGATGTTCCCTTTCATTATCCGATTTCGAGCTGTTGTAAGCCACACCTACCGAGAGCGAAGCGTTGAAGAGCCAGTTCTTGGCGAAAACCCAGTTGTAAGCATAGCCGCAGGTTACGTTCACATCGCTGTATTTCACCTTGCTGAACATTAGCGAACTGTCTATCTTGGCTTCCGGCGTTCCCCCGTTTGTCAGATTTTTATTCAGCTTTTCATCTACAAGATTGGTCAGTTTATCCCAGTTCACCTCCAGTTCATGCTCCGTGTAACCGATTCCCAGAAGCATGGAACCGGCACTTCTCCGCTGCACCGTACTCTGCGAATAGGCGGCAGGATAAGAGAAGCGGCGATGGTTGAAGATGTAATAAAGATTGAATCCCTTGATGCTCGATTTGAAACCGTCGAAAGGAGCCTTGCGGATAGGGGCACAATCGATGTGCTCACCCAGATTCATCCGCTGAACATGATAGTCATTTCCCGTCTGGCGCCAGAACAGGTCTATTCCCAGCAGACTGCTGTAGAGGCTCAGGTCAAACTCCTTTTTATTAGTGTGGTTATTCCTGAAATTAATGTGCTTCAGGTCGAACGTATAACCCAGAAACACCCATCGCCAGCCCAGATAAGGCCCCAGGCGGTAAGAAGGATCAGGCGAGAAGGAAATGCTCTGTCCTTCGCTGTTTCTGAGCGTATATTCCTCGTAGGTATTGGTGTTCTGCAGCATCACCGTATAATTGTAATGCTGGTCTTCTATATAAGCCGAATCCGTACTGTTGAATTCTCTGAAGAACCGGGTGAACACATCTCCCACCTGATGGAAGAAGGTTTTGCGATGGCGCTCTTTCACGAGGCTGTCCTGGGAATTGGACATGAACATCGTCTTGTTGAAGAGCGTTCCCAGCATGGTAGAATCCACGGACTCCCCTGCCCTTGCCGAAGTGCAGACAAGGGAACAGATAAATCCTACTATACAGAAACATCTCTTCATAACTTACGCTCTAATCCTGATGATGATTTTGTAAAAAATCAGTTCTTCCACAATACTCGGTCCAGCACCCAGTTGACAGCCGTAGCCGAAACGCTGGTGCAGTCGCATTTTCCTATTCCCTGCAGATGCTGAATCACACTCTTGATGAGCGGCAGCTGCACATAAGGTGGATTCGGAACCGTAATCAAGTTCTTTCCTTCGCTCGTAATCACTTCTATCGGCTGGTAAGTGAACACCGAGAATGAGAGCGAACCTTTCTCGCCAATCACCTCGATGCAGTCTTCCTTCGCACTCTCATGTCCCACGAAGCACCAGCTTCCGCTGCCCGGAATTCCACTCTCAAAGAAGAAGCACGCCGAGAGCGTATCTTCAGCCTGATAAAGATGCGCTCTGTTGGCAGGATAGCCGTGCGCACGGGTAATCACACCAAACAGATTCTGGAGCAAATCTATCTGATGAGGAGCCAGGTCGTAGAAATAGCCGCCGCCCGCAATATCCGGCTGCAGTCGCCAAGGCATTTCCTTGCCGCTCTGAAAGTCGAGATCGCGCGGAGGAACCGAGAAGCGCACCTGAACATTCACCACGTTACCGATGGTTCCGCTCTCGATAATCTCCTTCACCTTCTGGAAGTAAGGAAGATAACGGCGATAGTAAGCTACGAAGCAGGGAACACCCGTCTGCTCGCTGATGCGGTTGATGCGGATGCAGTCGTTGTAGCTCGCTGCCAGCGGTTTCTCTATATAGCAGGGTTTGCCCGCACGCATCGCCATGATGGCAAAGATGGCGTGAGAAGAAGGTGGCGTGGCGATGTAAACAGCATTCACATCGGGGTCTTCTATCAATTCCGATGCATCCGTGTACCATTTGCGCACATGATGGCGCTCAGCATAGCTGCGTGCCTTGTTCTCGCTTCGGCTCATCACAGCCACCACCTGCGAACCCTCCACTTCGTTGAAAGCCGGTCCGCTTTTCTTTTCGGTTACTTCTCCGCAGCCGATAAATCCCCAATTAATCTGTTTCATTCTCTGTTGGTTTATTCTCTCCCGAAAGATTATTCTCCGGCGAGCGATTTGTTGATTTCGTCAATATAGTCGAGCACCTCATCGCGTCCCATCTTCTTTTCACTACTGGTAATGAAATAAGGTGGAAGTGCTTCCCAGCGGTCTTCCAGCGCATGCATCCATTTCTCCGCATTCATGCGAGCCTTGACCGGACCCAACTTGTCGGCCTTGGTAAAGACGATGCAGAAAGGAACGCCGCTCTCGCCCAGCCAGTCTACAAACTCGCGGTCTATCTTCTGCTGGTCGTGGCGCACGTCGATGAGCACAAAGACATTAGCCAACTGCTGGCGCTGCAGAATATAACTGCTTATCATTTGTTCCAGCTGCTTCTGTACGGTCTTCGAACGCTTGGCGAAACCATAGCCAGGAAGGTCAACCAGATACCATTCGTTGTTGATGATGAAGTGGTTGATAAGCAGCGTCTTACCCGGTGTGGCTGAAGTCTTAGCCAAACCCTTGTGGTTGCAGAGCATATTGATGAGGCTCGATTTTCCCACATTACTTCTGCCAATGAAAGCATATTCAGCCTTCGTATCTTTCGGACACATGCTCACTCGTGGAGCCGATATTGTAAATTCTGATTTCTTAATTTCCATTCTTTCTATTTTTCTTTTATAAATATTTATTATTAACGGCCGCACATCAACTAATCATAAAGTTCAATGTTCAACGCTCAAAGCTCAAAGTCTAGAGCATTTCAGCCAGTTCCAGCCATCTCATTTCCTTCTCATCAAGTTCATCCTTGATTTCAGGCAGGCGCTTGCTTTTCTCCGTCAGTTCCTCAACCGATAGATTTCCGCTGCAGAGTTCCTCTTCCAGCTTCTTCTGTTCCTCGGTCAGCGCATCTATTTCCTGGGTCAGCTGCTCATATTCGCGCTTCTCCTTGTAGCTCATCTTGCGCTTGTTCTCAAAATTGGCGTCGCGCTTTGCCGTGCCTGCTCCGTCGCTTTCTGCCGTTGCATTTCCGCTCTTTGCCGGTTTCGCCTGTTCCGCCTCGTCCTTCGCCTGCATCCGGCTCCATTCCCTGTACTGCGTATAGTTGCCTGGGAAATCCTGTATTTCGCCTTCGCCCTTGAAAACCAGCAGATGGTCTACTACCTTGTCCATGAAATAGCGGTCGTGGCTCACCACGATGACGCAACCCGCAAAATCCTGAAGATATTCTTCTAGTACCTGCAGCGTCTGGATGTCGAGGTCGTTGGTCGGCTCGTCCAGCACCAGGAAGTTCGGATTCCTCATCAGCACCGTACAGAGGTAAAGCTTGCGCTTCTCGCCGCCGCTCAGCTTGTAAACGTAGTTGTGCTGCTCCTCGGGCGTAAAGAGGAAGAACTGCAGAAACTGCGAAGCCGTCATGTGCTTGCCGCCGCCCAGATCTATATAATCAGCAATCTCCGTAATCACGTCAATCACCTTCTGGTCTTCACGGAATTTCAGTCCCTCCTGCGAGAAATAGCCGAAGCGAACCGTCTCGCCGATGTCAAACTTGCCGCTGTCGGGCTGAACCTCGCCCAGTAGCATCTTGATGAAGGTCGATTTTCCCGTTCCGTTATTCCCCACAATACCCATCTTCTCGAAGCGGGCAAAGTTGTAGTAGAAGTTGTCGAGAATCACCTTCTTCTGTCCCCTGTCGTCGAAAGCCTTGCTCACATACTGGCATTCAAAAATCTTCGAACCTATATAAACGGTAGAAGCCTTCAGCCTTACCTGCCTGTCTTCGATGCGCTGCTTCGCCACCTTCTCCAGCTCGTAGAAAGCATCCTCGCGGTATTTCGCCTTGTGTCCGCGTGCCTGAGGCTGGCGGCGCATCCAGTCGAGTTCCCTGCGGTAGAGATTCTTCGAGTGCTGAATTTCGGCTCTCAGATTGTCCATTCTCTCCTGCCTCTTCTCCAGATAATAGGCATAATTGCCGCGGTAGGTGTAGATGGTGCGGTCGTCGAGTTCCAGAATCGTATTGCACACCTTGTCCAGGAAGAATCGGTCGTGCGTAACCATGAAGATGGTCTTGTTGCCGCGGTTCAGATAACCCTCCAGCCACTCTATCATCTCCAGGTCCAGATGGTTGGTCGGCTCGTCCAGCATCAGGAAGTCGGGTTCCGTAATCAGCACATTCGCCAGCGCCACTCGCTTCTGCTGTCCGCCGCTGAGCTGTCCCATCGGCTGTTTCAGGTTGGTAATGTGCAGCTGGGTGAGAATCTGTTTCGCCTTCAGCACCTTCTCCGGATCATCCTCATGATTGAAGCACGCCTGCAGCACACTTTCCTCCGGATCAAACTGCGGCGACTGCTCCAGATAGCCCACCTTCAAGTCGCGTCGGTAGATGATGTCTCCGCTCTCGTGTCCCTCTTTATCCATCAGCACCGACATGAGCGTAGACTTTCCCGTGCCGTTTCTCGCCACGAGTCCCACTTTCTGTCCTTCAGCGATAGAGAAGGAAATATTATCAAAAAGAACCTGTGCACCAAAGCGTTTGGTGAGGTTTTGAACGTCTAAATAGGGTATTTGACTAGCCATTTTTATTTTTTTTGTGCAAAGATAGGCAAAATATTTGGCAGAAACAAATTTTTTAATTATCTTTGCACACGAATTTATCAATCAATACCGTGTTTCCATTCAGAAACGCGACATTTCAGAAAAAAAAAATCATTAATATACAATATATAATATATGTATAGCAAAGAAGAATTACAAGCAAAGAGTGTCGTTCAGTTGAAGGACATTGCCAAGGAACTGGGAGTCAAGGTAAAGAAGAGCGATAACAAGGAAACTATCGTCAATGCCATTCTCGACGCCCAGGCGGAACAGCCAGCTCCTGAAGCAGCTCCTAAGCGCAAGCGCACCCGCATTGCAACCAAGAAAGAAGACCGTGTTTATTCCGTACACGGTAATGAAGGAGAGAATTTCGACGTGCAGAAGAACCAGGTATTGGGTCCTAACGGCGGCGAGACTGCTCCTCAGGCTATGAGCGAAACTGCCCCAGCCCCAGCGGTTGAGGAAGAAATCCAGTTCAGCCCGGCAGAGCAGAGTTTACAATCAGCTGCCCAGAAGCAGACTCTAAACCAATCAGGCGAAGACATCGAGGCTCAGGTACTTGCCAACTTCCCGAAACACCGCGGCAGAAGAAGCAAGGCTGAACTCGAAGCCATTGCAGAAGCCAGAGCAGCTGCCATCAGAAAGCATCAGACGGTAAAAGCCGAGCTAGAAGCGCAGATGGCGAAAGATGCACAGGAGACGGCTAACCAGCAGGCTGCTACTGAGGCAGAACAGCAGGAAGAGGCAACAGCCGATAACCAGCAGACTGCTCCTGAGCAAGTTGCCGTTCCGGAAGAGCAGTTCTCTGCCGGAAACGCTGAGAGCGCTAACATCAGCGGCGATTTGCAGGCGATGCTCCAGGCTAAGATGAATGCACAGAACGCAGCAGCTCCGGCTCCGGCAGCAGCTCCGGTTCCAGCTGAGGAGGCAAAGGAAAAAGCTACTGAAAAAACTGCAACCGATAAGAAACAGGAGTCAGCTCCTATCCACTATACTGAAGGTATGAAGGTAGAACTCGATGCAGACGGAACCTGGAAGGGTGATCCGGGCGATGGAACCGATTTCATCCTGGTAGTCGACATTCCTATCGAAGACCAGGCTGCCATTCCTACTGTCGATATCTTCGACCGTCCTACCACTCCGCAGACTTCTCACCAGCACACACCTGCTGCTGCCCCTGCAGCCAAGAACAAGCAGGAAGCACCAGCCTACGATTTCAGCAATCTCGTGAAATCCAACGGTGTGCTCGAAGTGATTTCAGAGGGCTACGGATTCCTGCGCAGCAGCGATTACAATTACCTTTCTTCACCGGACGATGTTTATGTAGCATCCAGCTTCGTCAAGAAGTTCGGTCTGAAGACTGGCGATGTCATCGAGTGCAAGGTGCGTCCGCCTCACGAGGGCGAGAAATACTTCCCGCTCACCAGCATCATCAAGATCAATGGCCGTGACCCGTCAGAGGTTCGTGACCGTGTTCCTTTCGAGCACCTCACCCCACTCTTCCCTGATGAGAAGTTCAATCTCTGTGGCGACCGCCGCACCACCAATCTCAGCACCCGCATCGTAGACCTCTTCTCGCCAATCGGTAAGGGTCAGCGTGCGCTCATCGTGGCTCAGCCTAAGACCGGTAAGACCATCCTCATGAAGGATATTGCCAACGCCATCGCAGCCAACCATCCTGAGGCTTACCTCATGATGCTGCTCATCGACGAGCGTCCTGAGGAGGTTACCGACATGGCCCGCACCGTGAATGCAGAGGTTATCGCCTCTACCTTCGATGAGCCAGCAGAGCGCCATGTCAAGATTGCCGGAATCGTGCTCGAGAAGGCTAAGAGAATGGTAGAATGCGGACACGATGTTGTCATCTTCCTCGATTCTATCACCCGTCTCGCCCGTGCCTACAACACCACAGCTCCTGCATCTGGTAAGGTGCTCACCGGTGGTGTGGATGCAAACGCTCTCCAGAAGCCTAAGCGTTTCTTCGGTGCTGCGCGTAACATCGAAGGCGGCGGTTCGCTCACCATCATCGCTACTGCCCTCATCGATACAGGTAGTAAGATGGATGAAGTCATCTTCGAGGAGTTCAAGGGAACCGGTAACATGGAGTTGCAGCTCGACCGCTCACTCAGCAACAAGCGCATCTTCCCTGCTGTCAACCTCATTTCTTCGTCTACCCGTCGCGACGATCTGCTGCAGGACAAGACAACGCTCGACCGCATGTGGATTCTGCGCAAGTATCTGTCCGACATGAATTCTATCGAGGCGATGAGTACCATCCACAAGAATATGCAGCATACTCGCAACAACGACGAGTTCCTGCTCTCTATGAATTCATAACCCCTCATCCGGGTTTACCCATATCTGAATATCCGGCAAAAGGCTCCGTTCATTGGCAGTCTTTACTAGATATAAAAGAAGAGAGATTTGAAAGAGAAGGGCAAGTTCCATTTTCGGGATTTGCCCTTCGTGTTTTTTTACTGTTTAAAATCATTAAAAAAATATCGCATTTCATTTTTTATTCGTATCTTTGCTTATCTTAAACACAGAGGGGGCGCAAAGCCCCAATATAAATAATGTATAACTTAAAATCAAAAGAACCATGAGCAAATATTTTGCAGAATCAGAATTGATTATCAATGAAGACGGAAGCTGCTTCCACCTTCATCTTCGCCCGGAACAAGTGGCTGATAAAGTAATCCTCGTTGGCGACCCAGGTCGCGTAGCCCTCGTAGCCTCCCATTTCGATGAGAAGGAATGCGAAGTTTCAAGTCGGGAATTCCACGCCATCACCGGCACATATAAAGGCAAGCGAATCACTGTGCAGAGCACCGGAATAGGATGCGATAATATCGATATCGTAGTCAACGAGCTCGATGCGCTGAAGAACATCGATTTCAAAACCCGCACCGAGAAACCCGAGCACACCACGCTCACCCTCGTGCGCATCGGAACCTGCGGCGGCCTGCAGCTCAACTGCCCTGCCGGAACCTTCGTAGCCTCGCAGAAGAGCATCGGTTTCGACGGACTCATCAACTTCTATGCTCGTCGCAACGAAATCTGCGACCTCGAAACAGAGGCAGAATTCAAGCGCCAGGTAAAATGGAACGACCAGATTGGCAACCCATACTGTGTAGACAACAATCCGGAACTGCTCAACCAGATAGCCGGCGATGATATGGTTCGTGGAATCACCATAGCCTGTGGCGGTTTCTACGGACCTCAGGGCCGCGAGCTCCGTGCCCCACTTGCCGACCCGGAACTTAATCAGAAGATTGAAGCATTCGAGTATAACGGTCTGCGCGTCAACAACTTCGAGATGGAGAGTTCAGCCCTCGCCGGTCTTTCCCTTCTCCTCGGTCATAAGGCATTAACCTGCTGCATGGTCATCGCCAACCGCCGTGCCCTCAGCGCCAACACCGGCTACAAGAGCACCATCGACAATCTCATCAAGGTTGTATTAGATAGAATTTAAACAATAAAAAAATGAATCAAGAAGAATGTATCTGCGCCCTGGCAACCCCAGCCGGCGGTGCTATCGGAATTATCCGACTCAGTGGCTCCGACGCCATTACCCTCACCGACAAAATCTTCCAGTCTGCCAACGGCAAATCCCTGGAAGAAGCCAAGCCCTACACTCTGCATTATGGCGAAATCAAGGATAAGGATGGCAACACCATCGATGATGTACTGGTGAGCGTGTTCCGTGCACCCCACAGTTATACAGGCGAGAACTCCACCGAGATTTCCTGTCATGGCAGCCGATACATTCTTCAGCAGGTTCTCCATCGCTTTACAGAGGTAGGATGTCGCCAGGCAGAACCGGGCGAATACACCCGTCGTGCCTATCTCAACGGCAAGATGGACCTCTCTCAGGCAGAAGCCGTAGCTGATCTCATCGCCTCTACCAACAAGGCAACCCACAAGATGGCACTCAGCCAACTGAAGGGTCATTTCAGCAACGAGCTCTCCCTCCTTCGCGAAAAATTATTAAAGATGACTTCGCTCCTGGAGTTGGAGCTCGACTTCAGCGACCACGAAGAACTGGAGTTTGCCGACCGCAGCGAACTCCAGGCACTAGCCGAAGAAATCAATCACAAGATTACCACCCTCGCCCACTCCTTCGAAACCGGCAATGCCCTAAAGCAGGGAGTAGCCGTAGCCATCGTAGGCAAGACGAATGTGGGCAAGAGCACCCTGCTCAACCGTCTGCTCCACGAGGAGAAGGCAATCGTGAGCGACATTCACGGAACCACCCGAGATGTAATCGAAGACACCACCCTCATCGACGGAATCACCTTCCGCTTTATTGACACAGCCGGAATCCGCAAGACGGATGATGTGGTAGAAAACATCGGAATAGAGCGCACTTTCCAGAAGATGGAAGAGGCGAAGATAGTAATCTGGCTATTAGATGAGCAGCCGTCAGCCTCAGAAATCGAGGAGATGAAGCTGAAGAACCAAGGCAAGAAGCTGCTGGTAGTATTTAATAAGATGGATAAACTTGAGAATGATAAACTAGCGTTCGATAAATTCACCCATTCCTGTGGCTCAGATTCCAGTGAATCAGAAGCCCCACTCTTCATCAGTGCCCGCACAGGCGAGAATGTTTCATCCCTGGAGCAGGCATTAGTAAAAGCCGCTGATATTCCTGAGATTACCGAGAACGACGTCATCATAACGAGTGCCCGCCACTACGAGGCCCTACTCCGTGCCCATGATTCCCTCTCCCGAGTATTGGAGTCGATGGAAATGGGCATGAGCGGCGACATCGTCGCCGAAGACCTGAAAATGGTGTTGGAAGAACTGGGTGAAATCACTGGCGGACAGATCAGTAGCCAGGAAACGCTAAACAATATCTTCAAGCACTTTTGCATCGGAAAATAAGTCGTGATAAACAACGATTAATATCGACAACAAATGATAGTTAAGGTGCTCAAAATGAGCACCTTTCTTTTTAGCCTTACTATTGGTTATAATCAATGGTAAGGCTTTTTTAGCACCTTTTTGTACCGCTCTTGTACCTCCACTTTTCAAAAGTAATAATATGAGACTCCATTTTTGGCAAATGAGTGCAAGATTGCCGAGAGTTTTGGACAATGATGGACGATGATATAAGACTATTGAAAATAAACGGAGTAATGACAGACGACTTTTTCTACAATAAATTAAGTAAAAAAGTATAAAAAGCGTACAAATGACAGCAAGCAAAGAAAGAATTCTAAAAATTTGCGAGTATTGTGGGAAGAGCTTCTATGCATTGAAATCCACAACTCGTTATTGCTCCAAGCAATGCAACAGTTATGCCTATAAGGCAGCAAGACGTGAGGAGAAAGTAAAGATGGCTGAGACAATGAGCCACCGAAAAGCTTCCGAGAAATCCATGTCTGAAATCCTCGTGAAAGAATACCTCACTATTCAAGAGGTCGCTATACTTTCGGGACTAAGCAGACAGACCATATATAATATGGTGTATAGTGGTAAGTTGCGAGCATCCAAGATTACTTCTCGTTTATCTTTAATCAGAAAGCGAGATATAGATTATCTTGTTGATAGTTTGCCATACACCACAAAAAAAGTGCTTCAAAAGAAGCTGTTCATGCAAACCGAGAGCTACCTGTTCCAGAATATTACTCTGCCAAGGAAATTGCAGAAGTCCACAACACTTACGAAACGGCCATCTATGAGATAGTCAAGATTTCAAGAATATCCATACAAGGAAGAGTATATTGGAACAAGAAAGAGGTGGATGATTATTTTGCACACCTGTCTCCAGATCCAACCATCAGTGAATGGATGACTGTTATGGACATTCAACAGAAATATTGTATGACGAAAACAGCCGTATATAGTTTCGTTAGTCACAATGCTATTCCAAGAAAAATGGAAGGTAACAATGTTCTGTATTCCAAGCGTCATGTACAATTGGCAAAAGGTGAATCCGTAGAAGACCAACTTTATTATACAATACCGGAGGCCATGAAGTTGTATGGTTTAAGTCAGGACCAGATTTATAAGCGTATCAAGAAATACGCTATTGAAAAGGTGAAGTTTGGCAAGTATATCAAGATTTCCAAGCGAGATTTAGAGAAAGCTATCGACAAGCCTAAGGTTATTTAGCGGTTACAATACCGGAGGCCATGAAGATTTGTAATGGTTTAAGTCATTATAAAAAGTAAACATCATGGACCAAGATTTATAAGCGTATCCAAGAAATACGCTATTGAAAAGGTGAAGTTTGGGAAGTATTAAAAGTTCTTACCTTTGCACCATAATTTTAAAAGCAACGCAATTATGAGAGCAACAGAACGTTATGAGAGGGCATGGAATGCCTTCCAGATTCATTTGAATCATAATCCAAAAGCCAGTTTGATTCCTTTTTTAAAGGAACGGCATGTAAACCATCGCTCGATGCATAGATGGATGTCAGAGAAAGGTTATTCTGTTAGGTTAGCCAAACAACAGATTCGTCTGCTTCAGGCCGAAGCCCGTAAGGAATGTTCCGAAGCAACAGCCAAGGACACTGGGATGATGTTCCTTCCCATGGAAATGCCATCCGATTCCGTCTGCCCGGAAAATTATCTTTTCGGCATAACCTTAACCTTTCCCAATGGAACGATAGTCACCATCAAGAAAGGTAGTGCCAAATCAGTCATGCATCTGATGAAACTTTACGAGAAGGAGGACTTGCTATGTTTGGACTAAACGAAAACACCCAGTATTACGTCTGCCAGCGATATGTCCGAATGAACATGGGCATAAATGGCTTGTATCAGATTGTGAGAACCGAGATGGAACTTCCGCCACTCGGTGGTGCCGTCTTCATCTTCTTCTCAAAGAATCGCCAGCAGGTAAAAATGCTAAAATGGGATGGCGACGGTTTCTTGCTGTATCAGAAGCGACTGGAGCGAGGAACCTTTGAATTGCCATTCTTTGATCCCAAGAACAAACAATGCAAAATGCCGTACAGGACACTATCGGCCATCATGAGCGGAATTTGCCTAAAAAGTATGAGATATAGGAAACGGCTTAATCTATAGGCGCATAAGATTATATTTAATGAACTGTGTATCAATAAGATAGAAAAATAAATATCTAAAAATCCTTGCATATCTCGATATTTTTTCGTACCTTTGCACTATGAAAAAGGACGAAATTATAGTACTTTTAAAGGAACAGCTTCAGCTTGCAAACGAACAGCTTCAGCAAGCTAATGCTACGGTGAGTTCGTTGACTACACAGGTCAGCGAACTCATTGAACGTATAAAGTCATTAGAAGAATTACTCGTCCAGAAAGGAATCGCCATTGACAAAGCGAATCGTCAGAACAAGGCACTCGGCAAGCTCGTTTCAGGCAAGAAGTCCGAACGTCAGGAAAAGAATCCACAAGCCTCGATGACCCAGGAGGAATTTGACAAGAAGAAAGACAGAGCAGGCCGAAAAGAGAAAGGAACGCAAAAACAATGGTGCCAAGCGTGACATGCATTGCGAGATGAAAGAGGTGCATGTTACGATAGATCCTGTCATGGATGCAGAGTTTTTGAAGACGTTGCGTCTCTTCGGAACTCGTACCTGTATACGTTACAGCATGGAACCCATCAAATTCATCAAGACCGTGTATCACATCAACACTTATACTGATGGAAGTATCATGTATCCGGGGAAAACTCCGCCGGCTCTGTTGTTGAATTCTTCCTATTCACCTTCCTTTGCAGCAGGACTCCTGCAGATGCGATACATCTATTCCATGCCGGTAGAGCGAATCATCAAATACTTTGCCGACAATGGGTTTACGTTAAGGAAAGCCACGGCAAACAAACTGATTGCCAGAAGTGCCGATGTACTGGAAAACTTCTATAAGGCTATCTGCCAAGTAGTGTTGCAGCAGGATTATGTCTCGGCAGACGAGACATACCATAAAGTGCTGTTAGCCAAGACAAAGCCTACGGACAAGGGTTCGAAGAAAGGCTACTTCTGGGCTGTAAGTGCGCCTAAACTGGGACTTGTCTTCTTCGTATATGAGGATGGATCACGCTCTGAGCAAGTCATACTTAACATATTCTCTGATTATAAAGGTACCATACAGAGTGATGCATATGCTCCTTACCGGAAACTGGAGTCGGATGCTTATCCTGACATTATGAGAATCGCCTGCCTGCAGCATGTCAAGAGAGATTTCATCGACTGCGGCAAGGAAGACAAGGATGCTCAGGAGGTCGTAGATATCCTCAACAGATTTTATCGAGAAGACAAAAAACATAAGGTTGGGGTAAATGGATGGACCGTTGAAGACCATCTAGCCTATCGGCAGTCATATGCACCGGACATTTTGCAGGATTTATTGGAGAAACTGGAGGAAATATCTTCCAGGAAAGATTTGCTGCCCAAGTCTACCTTGGCGCAGGCGGTCGGCTATGCCCTTAATGAATATAATGCCATTTGTGACATCTTCAAAAGAGGTGATACGGCTCTCGATAACAACTACATTGAGAGAATCCAGAGGTACATATCACTATCAAGAAGAAACTCAATGTTCTTTGGTTCGCACGAAGGAGCAAGCCGGGCGGCTATCCTATATTCTATCGCAATCTCATGCAGGCTGAATGGCATTAATCTGTTTGAATACATATGCGACGTAATAGAAAAGACTGTAGAATGGCAACCCAATACCCCATTAGAAAAATATAGAGACTTACTTCCTGACCGATGGAAAAAGCAGTAACAGCATTAGTTTAATCAGCTGTTACTGCTTTTTTTTGAATTATGCAAGGTATAAACGCGGAGACGCTTACAATTTGTTCAAGGTCATTGTACATTTGGGGATGTGACAGTGGAACTTTGCAAAAAGTTCAGAGAGTATCTTCTGAATGCAAATCAGTTGAATCGAACAAAACAAAAGGTATCTCTCAACTCTGCAGCAGGTTACTACTCTACTTTCCGTGGTCTCTTAAAAATCGCCTATCGTGACAAGTGGCTGCGTGAGAACATCAATGACTATCTGGACAAGATTGAGCCACAAGATGTAAAGAAGGAGTTTCTTACCCTTGATGAAGTAAAGCAGTTGGCAGCTACTCCTTGCGATATACCTGTAGAGTATTCGTACCCAGAAGACTCAGACCGAGGCAACCTTGCCTATCAGCAACGAGGCATACGAACTATGTGGTGAACCAAGCACGGGTATCGTGTTCAAGGGATTGAAGCGCAGCATGATTAACCATCCCCTTAAAGCATGGTTGAAGAAGGCAGGAATCACCAAGCCATTTTCATTCCATTGCTTCCGGCACTCGTATGCAACAATTCAAATCGCCTTAGGCACAGATATTTACACGGTTTCGAAGATGCTTACCCATAAGAATGTAAGCACAACACAGATATATGCCGACCTCGTGAACGCAAAGAAAAGAGAGACAGCAAATAAGATTTCTCTTAAATAAATTCATTGCATTCATTTCATGGTGCCCGATATTGAAAAAATGTTCAATATCGGGCTTTTTAGTTAAAGGCTCCTAAAAGTTTTACGTGAGTCACGCGTGACTCACGTGTCAGTTTCTGCAGTTTTTCCTATTTTTGCACCACAAATGATTAATAATACGCAATATGAAACAGTTTAAAAAAGAATTTTTGACACAGCATTTATTGGTTTTGTGTGCAATGTCTATCATTGGTGCACTTGTTCGCAACGAAGCTATGCAATATGGTGTAGACACCTTTAGCTGCAACTTGACGTTCGTTATCTCAACCACCATACTGATGGTTGTTTATCTCCATGCATTAGATAGTATCGTACGATTGCTTGCCCCATGGTTTAAGCATATCTTTTGTAATACAGTAAACAATACAGAAAGAAAGCGTCTGTCTTCTATTGTCATTAATGAAACAAATACATATGATGAGGGAGAAGAGCTAAATCTGGAAGATGTAACTTCCGTCTATGCAGACGAAGCCTCTTCTTGTATTACAAGCTATGAACAGTTGAGACAGGAAGCATTGGAAGACAAAGCCGAGAAGGAAAAGGTCTTGTTAAACTCAGCTATCGATTATACCAGAAGAACTTTTGCTGCCTACATGAAAGAGGAGCATTTGAACCAACTTTGTGACAACATCGCTATTTTCCAGTGTTGTGCCTCTACACACATGAGACATCATTCATTGATTGTTGATAAGGCTATTCGTACTATTGACTTAATGCATTATGCTTGGAATATAGGAAACCTTTTCAAGAAGAAAGGCATTGATACAGCAACCTTTATAAAACAAGTTTTTGCAGATGCATTGGTTGATGTGGAAATATCCACTATTTTAAGGAAGTTAAGAATGGAAGGTACCTGCATCATAGAATTACTACCAAGCTTAGATGTTCAAGGCGGAATCAAGACACATTATTGTTGCTGATAAGCATTGAGCAGTTATTCAGAGGTTATATCTCAGTGATATTTATCTCCATTACATAACTCATTTACTTTGTACCCGAATAATAAAAAATGAACAGATATGATAAATGAAAGTATCACCTTTGATAAGTTACCACAAGCGGTATCTTATTTAACACAACAAGTTATCGAGTTGAAGCAAATGGTATCAGCACTTCAACCTACATCATCAGCAAATAACCATATATTGGTTGAGATTGATGAGGCTGCTATTATTATTATGAAGTCGAAGCCAACCATTTATCGATTGGTTAACCAAGGCATTCTGTCATCCTATAAAAAAGGTAAGAAGCTATACTTCTATAAGGATGAGCTGCTTGCATGGATTGAGAATGGTCGTAAAGCTACCAAGGTGCAGAACCATTCTGAAATGCTAAAAGCCATGCAAGGTGGAATGAAGCGCAAACCCAAGTCAATGTATAATTTTTAACACTATGCCAAATGACAGCTTTAAATAACAATAAGGAAACTTCCATCAATCCAATGATTATCATGGATAAGGCTATTGATATGAGTACTCGCCTATCAGGAAGCCAGTTTCCCGTAAGCATCTTTCCTGCCAAGATTCAGAGAATCATCAAGGAGGTACACGAATGCCACAGTTTTCCTACCGACTATATATCAGCAGCCATACTCACTGCATTGGCTGTTGGTATCGGCAACACGCACTTGGTCCAGATGAAACAAGGTTGGCTTGAAAGTCCTATCTTATACATGGCTCTTATCGGAAGACCAGGAGCCAACAAGAGCCACCCACTTAGCTTCGCTATGAAGCCATTCCTCGATTACGACTATGAGCAAAACAAGTTGTTCGAGGAGCAATACAGTAAGTTTGAGGAAAAGATGTGCATGTCTCGCAAGGAACGCATTGAAAATGGAGAGGATGGATTTCCGCAAGAACCTGTACGCAAACGTTTCTTGGTCTCTGATGTCACACCAGAAGGCTTGAGCTATATTCATGCGCAGAACAAGAGGGGTTTGTGCCTATGGACAGACGAGCTATCTGCATGGTTCAAGAACTTCAACCGCTATAACAATGGTTCAGAGGAACAGTTCTGGCTATCAGTCTTTAGCGCCAAGACAACTATATCAGACAGAAGAAGTTCCAAGAGTTCCATCTTCATTAAACGCCCCTATATCTCAGTAATCGGAACCATCCAAAAGAAGATACTTAGTGAGTTGGCGAAAGGCAAACGCTCCAGCAACGGCTTCATCGATCGCATTTTGTTCGTCATGCCTAACCTTCAGCAGAAAGCGAGATGGAGTGACCGAGAGTTGCCCGATAATATAGAGCGAGATTGGCAAACCATCATTCAACACCTTATTGATATGGAGTGTCCAATAAATGAGCAACAGGAAATCGAGCCTCATGTCTTATCATTCACTGAAGAAGCTAAGGCAAGGCTCTATGAATGGCAGCATCATTTCTCCGAGCAATGCGACAATGAAACAAATGATACCATTGTCAGCATCTACTGCAAGTTGGAGATATACATCATCCGTTTCTGTCTGATCATTCAATTGGCACGATGGACGTGTGGAGAATGTGATAAGGAAGCCATCGACCTGTTGAGTGTAGAGCGAGCCATCCGATTGACAGAGTATTTCAAGAACTCTGCCATATCAGTGCAAAATATCCTCAACGAGAATATGCTTACAGCTCAACAACAAGCAATCGTCAACCATCTTCCTGCAACATTCACCACGGCGCAAGCTCATGATGTCGCCAAAGAGAACGACATGAAGTCAAGGACATTGGAAAGATTTCTGAATGATAACATCGGAGTTCTATTTCGCAAAGAGAAGCATGGAGAATATTCAAAGATTAACTCGTGACGGTATTGTCGGTTTTGTCGCTTTTGACGGTTTTAATACCAAAAGCGACAAAACCGACAGAACCGCCACATAAAAAAAGAAATGAAATGAGTACACATAGATTCATATTAGAGCCATACAAAGGCATCGCTACCCGACATACATGTCCAGAATGTCATAAGAAACGTAGCTTCGCCCGATACATTGACACAGAAGGGAAGATTGAGTTTCCTCCCTACGTAGGTCGTTGCAACCATGAGCAAAGTTGTGGTTATCACTTCACTCCCAAGGATTTTTTTGAGAAGAATCCTGAGAAGAATGAGACATTCACAAAGGATGAGACTATTTCATATAAGAAGAGAGAAATGCTGAAGCCATTACCCACTTCTTATATAGACGAGAACATCATGCGAAGTTCTCAGAAATGTTATGAGGCAAACAACCTTTTCTTGTTTCTATCTTCTCAATTCGGTGAAACAGCTACTCTTTCTTTGATGGAGAAATATCATGTCGGAACTTCCAAACACTGGACTGGTGCCACGGTATTTTGGCAAGTTGACAATCAAGGCAAGGTGAGAACTGGTAAGGTAATGCTCTATTATCCCGAGACAGGTAAGCGAGTAAAAGAACCATACAACCATATTTCATGGGTACACTCGCTTATCCCCCACAAGGATTTCAATCTCTGTCAATGCTTCTTTGGCGAACATCTTATCAATAAAGACAAGACCAGGCCCATAGCATTGGTTGAAAGTGAGAAGACAGCCTTGATAGCCTCCTACTATCTTCCTCAATTCTTATGGATAGCAAGTGGTGGTAAGAATGGTTGCTTTAACACGAAGTCGTTATCTGTTCTGAAAAACAGAGATGTGGTCTTATTCCCTGATTTGGGAGCGACAACAGTTTGGCAAGATAAGCTGCCAATGATGCAAGTTCTCGGCATCCGTGCAACGCTTTTCGACTTTTTAGAGCATCAAGCCTGCGAAGAAGATAAAGCTAAAGGCTTGGACATTGCTGATTATTTGCTCAAAATCAAGCCTGCAGAAGCAAAACTTCAAGCCCTCATCAAACAGAATCCTGCCATTCGGAAGTTGATAGATGTCTTCAAACTCGAAATTGTTGACGAGCCTCAACCACGTTTCCGCACTCCTAAAAGGCAACGTAGTTTCAGACTCTGAGATGATTTGAAAAATCGAGGTATCTGACGATAGCAAGTTATGTTTTGAGTTACTCAAAACCTTTCGAGTTACTCTCGAAAGCACTTGCCTATCGGTAGATACCTCTCCAAAGTCGATAATGATTTACTGATTTATTGATGTAATGAATTTGGCGTATCCATGTATATATGCATGTCATATGGTAAAACGTTTTACATAAGTAGTGACTCCGAATATAAAACGAAAAGAACACATTTAGGGGATAGTCACGATATCCCCTAAATGTGTTAGTTGTCCAAATCTTCCAATTTTGCATTTACATCCTCCCGATCACCCATATGATGATATTCTGATGCAAGTTTTTCAAAAACTATAGTTATTCTATCATAAGTAAACCTGGTTTTCTCTGCATAAGATAAAAATTTCTTTTCTCTTTTGCGTTCTATAGTTCCACCTTCATTATAAGCTCTACATGTAAAACCATGTCTGTTAAAAAAGTTGCCGACGATATTCATCGTCAATTTCATCTTTGTCAAGTTCTTCCAAAATTTCTCCGAGATAAGGAGGAGGATAATCTTCTCCCAAATTAATATTTCCCAATAATTTTCCTATAACATACATAGCTGGACGTTCTAAATACTCAGACTTTGCAGCTTCTAATAGCTCTTTGGCATATTTTTTCAAATCCTGACCATTTACTACTCCATTGTTATTTTCACAAGGCTGTGCCTCTAAACCGTGCAAAATTTCTAAAGCTATCTTTGCTATGCTTGAAAGATTCTTGTTTTTAGCAAACTCATTCTTTCTTATTTCTTTTGCTTGCTCGTTATCAGGAAGCCATGCTAATTTTATAAGTTCCAACATTGTAGAAGGATTGTGCAAAATTCCATAGAACAATTGAAAATGCCTTAAATTAACATCATGTCTAATGTAATTGTAAAATAGCAATTCTACCATCATAATATTTTCTTTAACTATAGGTGAATCGGACTTATCCAAATATGTCAGTATTTTAACAAATTCAAATGGTTCTGGCATACCATCTTTTGAACCATGAAGTAGCTGAATAACAGAATCTAACATTAACTCATCTGAAACTAACATTTTTGTACCATTCCCATATATTAGCTCAAAAGAATTACGAAACCTTCCAACAGAATTCAACTTTTTAACCACCATTTCCACCTCAGTATTCTCACAAGACCAAACATTTACATTAGACCAATATTTGTTCTGAAATTCAACAGCGAAAGAACTTATATATTTTGCTATTTGACCATTATACCCAACATTTGCAAGTAACAAAATTCTTTTATCAACATTTTCTATTTTTTCAATCAGTTGAATAAAAGATTTGTCTTGCTTGAAATTTAAAACCCTAAAATAACCATATATTACTTCTGGTGGAATTGCGCCATTAACTAAAGACTTACATAACCAATCATTAATCTCTAATGTTTTCATTTCACCTAATGTTTGTCCAACTTCTTTTGGACTTTCTACCATATTACATAGTTTACCTAATCCTTCCATTCCTTTTGCTTGATAAACATCCAATATACCTTTTTTTCTCAAATTCAAGATATGAGCATGTCTTTCTTCAAAAGAAATATGATAATCCATCTTGAAAGAACGATAATTATTTTCAAACAGCCAAAGATTTTTTAAGACAACATCAGTAGGTCTAATGTCCTCCAACAGTTGCTTTAATCTACCCAACTCAACATCATTTAAGAATCTATCTTTTCTTTTCTCTGCCTCATTAAAGTTAATCTCCTGGCGAAGTAAAGAACATATCTCTTCATTACTCTTAATGAAATTTTTCAAAGACTCAACTTTAGCAATGAGTAAATTTCTAAAATTTTTCATTTCAGGTTTTGCATAAAGTGATATTAATTCTTTTATATATTTAGGAGAAGACGGCATAACGCTCAATAATAATTCTACTATATGCTCTAAATAATAAAAATGAATTACAAATTCTTTATTGTTTTTTTGTGTCAAATCGCTAAATCTCCATTTAAAGTGGTAGGAATATTCAAAGACTCTATCTCCGAAATTATTTAATATTGCTAAACACAAATAAAAACCTTCAATAGGATACTTGGTAACAATAGCATCCAATATTTTCAACCTAATATTTTCATCAGCATAAGTTTGAGGTAATATTGCTCTAAAGATTCTCTCTAAACTTATAATTGGCTTATTGCCGACATTATCATCTATCTTATATATAGTCAATCCTAATAATATCATTGACACATCTTTAAGATATTTGTCATTCCAAGCTAAGCCTTCTAAGGCAAATAATAATTGGACAAAATTCATACATGGACCATAAAAACTATATTCTTTTTTCTCCCTTTTTAAACAACGAAGATACGATAATTCCTCCTTGCTTCAAATCAGATTTTAAGAATGTAATGAAAGAGGCAGGATCGGCTTCTGCCAAAAGAGGCAATAGATTTCTTGTTGATAAAAATCTTTTAATTTGAATTGAAGCATAAAATTTTGATAAAATATCATGCACAAAATCAGAGTTTCCTTGTAAGGACAACAATATTAAAGTATGACAGATTCCTTCTTTAAGAGCAAAAGAATACTTTTGCTTAAAGTTCCAAAAGCAGAGATCTGTTGCTTCTATTTTATTTACAGCATCTGGGTCATCATCTGACAATACATCATTAACTATTTCTGCAAAAGTTTCTTTAAATGATATTGTCATAAATGACGCTGAATATCCTATGGCTTCATATGCAGATCGTAAACGCCAATTTCCCCCTGCTTCCAAAAATAAGCTCTCATTACTGAACAACTCATTTCTAATTATTTTTTCGAAATCATCATAAGAGTGCCCAGCTAATTTTTCCAATATTTTTTTATCCCCATCAACAGAATCATTCCATCTCCCAACAAAAATTGCTGGAAGTAAATTCTGTATGTTTTCAGAATGCAGCCATGCAGGTTTCAGTTGATCAATATGCAATAATCTCCTCAAAGCCAAAGGACTTCGTGCCGTAGATATTGCATATCTGTTTGCAACATCTTCTTCGATTCCGATTGTTTTTAGTTCATTAACAAAAGAACGGCGTTCTATTGTTTGCAACTCGATAACATCATTAATTTGCTCTTCTGGACTAACTGCACATATTATTGTATGCCCTTTATCTGTTGCATAGTTCCAACTTCCAACCGCATAAGTTATTATTACAAGATTTTCATAATTGTCAACTAATTCTTGCACATCTCGTTCTTCTTTTGCAATAATAATGTTTTGACAAGAATCCTCAGCTTTCGCTTGGCACTCTATAGCAACGGCGCAAATAAATGCTAAAGATTCTTCACGAGACACCGATTGAACATAAATAACCTTTGGTACTCGTAAGGATACTTTTATTGCATTAATAGCATCTTCGCGACCACCTAAAAGTAAAGAAGGGGGCAATACATACTTTTCTCCTTTAGCCCATTTATTCCAAAATAATTGAGGATAATCTAATGATGTGTTCTTTATTGTGCCAATCTTGTCAGCTAACCATATTGCAACAACAGGATATTGCGCTATCCAGTCTTCAAGTTCTATCGCCGTAAATACAACAATATCCTTCCATTTATTTTCACTTTTCTTTTCCTTAACCCAATTTCCTGCTTGTTCCCATATTCTTGGAGTTACAAAGACAAAGGTTGCTTTTGTTCTATCATACCCCAATGAATCATTCGTTCTTTTATTATAATCATTATTGGCCTTTGTTCTGACATCAGAATTCGTGCCAATCTCCCAGAGAGAAATGCCTGCACTTACATTAAATATAGGTGAATCACTACTCACTTGACCATCCCATCCTGGTATATACACGTTATCACCACTAGGAATTGACATTTTTCTTACCTTAGCTCCTGATGAAATTATCAATCTCTTTATCAGCTCTGGCAGTATTGATTGAGATTCTCTTTTTGAAGCCCACCCTTTGAGTAACGTTGCTGTAATTAACTTATTCTTCATATTTTACCTTATTAGAAAAGTACATTAATGAAACGGAATTTCATCTCCGTATGGCATTTCCCTAACCATATCAGAGCTTTCAAGAAAGTGTAAATCGTCGATATGCTCTATAAGTATATTTTGATTATTTAAATTTTCTATTTCTTCACGTCTTGCTTTGCTTAACTTGCAAAAGCCTTCTTCTTGTTCAAGTCCTGCAAATCTACGACCACAAAGATTAGCGGCTATACCTGTTGTGGAGCTTCCGCTAAAGGGTCAAGAATCCAATCGCCTTGATTGGTAGATGCAAGAATCATTCGTACAAGAAGGCGTAAAGGTTTTTGGGTTGGATGCTTTCCACAAGTTTTTTCCCAACGGCCAATGGCTGGCATACGCCATACATCGGTCATTTGCTTGCCCTCATTTAGTTCTTTCATCAATTCATAGTTGAATTTATGAGGAACTTTTTGCATCTTTCTTGCCCATATGACAAACTCGGTAGAATACTTGAAGTAGCGGCATGAAATATTGACAGGTGGATTGGTCTTTTCCCATGTTATCACATTCAGTATCTTATAACCAAGCTCTGTTAAGCAATTAGCCACAGAAAAGATGTTGTGATAAGTACCACTTATCCATATCGTACCGTTGTCTTTAAGCTTGTCACGACACAGGCGCAGCCATTCCATATTGAATGCCATCATGTCCTCTTGCGACTTGCCCTTATCCCATTCGCCTTTATTAACACACACAACCTTACCGCTCTGCAACGATATACCACCATTGGAGAGGAAATAAGGAGGGTCGGCAAATATCATGTCGAACTTGAAATCAAACTCATTGAGTAGTTTGAAACAATCACCATGAGCGATAGTAAAATCTTTATTTGGAGAGGTATAATATGCTTTTATCATCATTTTGGAACAGGAAGACCTAATTTTTGTAATGGGATATAATTGAAATAATATTGACAACCAACGCTAATGATATAATCAAGTACATCTTTATATTGTGGCTTTCTAAACCAATCATCCAAGATATAAATATACTGAACCTCCATATTTAATTGAGACAACAACTTCTGATATTGCTTTTTTCTTGAAATCACAAGTTTGTAATTTTTCGTCAACGCTACCTGCTACATTTTGAGTTTTCACCTCCAAAATAAACATTGTATTATTAACTATGACATATATTGCATTATCTGGAAGCAATTGCTTTGAAATATGTTCTTTCCAGTTTATTCCTTTTGTCTTTAGGTAATCATAAAATGCGTGTTTCTTAAAAACATGCGCAACACATTTACCACAATAAAAGACATCATTGCCTTCAACAGCATAGTTTTTCTGTTCGGCAATAAATGTTGCCAAATCTACCTTGCCCTCGTATATTAAGCCTGTTATGGTGTTGCCACCACCTGTTCCACCTTTTTTCATACGTTTACTATTTTAAGAAAATCATCGATTGATGTTAGATTATACACACTTGGTATTATTCCATACGCCTCTTGCAACTTGTTCTTTGCAGACTTCCAGCCAATACCATCAGTTATCCAAACAAACTCGAAACCTTTCACGGAGTTAATCTTCGGTGCAATATCAGAATAAGAGCGTGCCACCTCATTAAGTTTTGAGCCACCGCCACTATAGAAGTTGACTTCTATCAGATAGACCTTTGATGGAGTCTCTACAACGAAGTCAAAACGCTTTTCGTCATCTCCCAACACTTCTGTAATAGCAGGCCATTCTCTCGAATATACTTCTTGTCTGAATGGTATGCCTGCGTTGGTAAAAATGTTAGCAACCGTATTTTCCATAACGTGGCCGCTTCTGTTCTTTCTTGCGTTTGTGTCCAATCCTGTTTCAATACCAAATACATAATCCACAAGATTCTTTACCTGTTGATTTTGAAGAACTGCACCAAGTCCTGTATCTGTCAGGAAAGTCATAACGGAGTCAACAGAAATGAACATGCTTTCAAGAGGAACGCAGTTACCTACTGAATCAAGTATCTTCTTTTTGTCACGAGTACGAACTGCAATAAGAATATCCATAACAGAAAAGGCATTCTTATCTCTGTTCCATATTGTTTCTACGCTTTTACGCAAATCAGATGCACCAATGAGGCTGTTGAGCATACATAAGCTCAACTTTATATCTTCAACGTTCTCTGAGATTTTATCAAAGTCACAGAAGAAGTCCAATGTTTGGTTTGTCTCTTTGAGTTGAGACATGAATTTATCGAAATCTTTAAGCATAAGCTTTCTGTTTTACAGCCACATATTGTGGCTTATGGTTGTTAATATCGTTCATTTGCCAATCTTTTGTATCGCGGTAACTATGAACCAACAGCTCGGAAATCTTTCCTCTCTTTGCTCCGTTCGCATTCACATTACGAGAAGCCATAACTCTGTCTATGTGGTAGTCTGCATACAAAACATCAAAGAAATTGTCGGCTTCATTTTTTCCTTTGCAATCAGAGTTGCTGAGCATAAAACTATGTCCCCAGCAACCACTTGGTCGCAAAACTCCTTTAATCTAACTTGGGAATCATCATTAAATGCTTCTTTCGTATAGTCGTTAAAACTTGATGTATCACTCAGTGGCCGATATGGAGGGTCGAAATAGAACAATGTATTATCTTGTGCATAAAGCAGTGTCTTCTCAAAATCTCCTTCCAAAATTTCCACACGTTTCAACAACTCGCTATCTACTCTAAGCGTATCTTCGTCACATATTTGTGGCTGCAAATACTTTCCACAAGGCACATTGAATAGTCCTTTCTTATTTACACGATACAAGCCATTGAAGCAAGTACGATTCAAAAAGAAGAATTTTGTTGTATTCTCTATCGGATCAAGATTCTTTTCATTGTAACGTTGGCGTACAGTCATAAACATCTCACGTTTGGCTTCCATGTCTGGTAAAGCGTAATATTCAGCTTGTATGTCACGCAACGAAGGAATCAGTCGCTCTACATTGTCACGTACTGTTCGGTAACAAGTAATCAAGTCCGAATTGATGTCGTTGATTACTGCACGTTTGATATTAGGATGCTGTTGCAGCATGTAAAACAACATAGCACCACCACCAACGAATGGCTCTATGTATGTCGCATTTTCCCAATTATCAAAGTCAGCCGGAAGCTTTGGCTCCAGTTGTCAACACGACTTTTATTCGATTTATTCTGTATCGTTTATCAAGAAACGCAAAGATAATGATAAAGAAACAATGCATTGCATTTGTTTCCAGAATCTTTCCACTATATTACAAAAAAGTCGCTTTGCAAAAAGAAGCGGTACTGAGAAACTTTATCGCTAACAGGCTGAGAATAAGCACATTGCATTTGTCGCCCACTTTCTCTGCACTTGTAAAAAGGGTAGTTGTACCGTTTAAAAGATAAAAGCTTAACTATCAGCAACATCCACATGTTGCATCGGAAAATAAGTATAAATAGGGAACGCAGCGCGTTCCCTATCTGTTAGCCCCACTCCTTCTTCACATCAAAGCAGGGACAGGCTTTGTTGGCAAACTCATTATGCCCATGAATCGTGGCTAATGGATATTCCTCCTTCAGCTGCTCAATGAGCGAGCGCATTGCCGCTTTCTGGTCTCGGGTTCTTGTATCCTTCGGCTTGCCTTTCTTCGATAAACCGCCGATGTAGCAGACGCCTATGCTGATGGAATTATGGCCCTTGCAATGGGCGCCAACCTCCTCTATCGCACGGCCTACATGAATGCTGCCGTCACGATAAACCACGAAATGATAACCTATGCAGCGCATTCCGCGCTCCCGGTGCCAGCGGTCAATATCCGCTACGGTGAAGTTGCGACCTTCCTTGGTCGCACTGCAATGAATGATGATTTCCTTTATCTTACGCATGATAATGATTTTACGGATGATTTGAAAGGTGATAAATACTTAAGCGGAATCGCATCAAAGCCCCAGTCTCTGATAACGAGCGTGATGTGCTCCCTGTTCCTGATTGCCTCATCCACCTTCTCGCAAAACTCCGAGAAGTATTCCTCAGAATGAAGCACAAGCCCAGAAATGTAGGATCTGCCCAGAATGATGCTGCCATACATTAATTTATAAGGACCATTGCCCGGAACAAAGAACGGCTTGCGGATAACAGACTTCGGAACTCTGCCGTTTTCCTTCAGAATGACAGGCATGATTCTGCTCTTCTCATCATCCCTCAGAAACTTCGGGTTGGAAACCGGCACAAGTGCCAGTCTGTAAGCATCAGCTTTCAGATAACTCTGAGGACGCTCCAATGTTCCGCAGAAAAACTTACCGTTAATGACCATTGTGCCATCAACTCCCCATGGAGTGAAACGGCGGCGAAATATACAAATATGCATGATAATTTACAATTAATAATTAATAATGAATAATTGGTTTAGGGGTGGTCATTAAGGCTGGGTTCAGCCCCGAAAACCTTAATGACCTTAATGACCTTGACCTTAATGACCGGAAATGACCGGATTTAAACCGTAGATGCTACTTTCTGATAACGTGAATCGGGCAGAATATTGATGAGTCCCTGTCGCTTCCAGTTCTTCAGCATCTGTCTTACAGCCTCGTGCGTAACGTTAGCGCCCTTGATGGCAACACTCTGCTGCTGAGCCTGTTCGAAAGTGAAGGTTACGTCTAAGCGCTCAAAGATAGTATCGTTTCTTCCACGACGTATACGGTCAGCAGGTGCCTGTCCGCAATAATCCTTGGATGAGAAAGCAGCTTCGATACGACTGCGAAAGAAATAGAGTGCATTCTCCAGCTGATAGTTAGCCAGAACATCAAAGGCTGAAAGCATGCTCGGTGTCTGCATTTTCACAATCATTTCCTTCCACAAGAGAGGATTCTCCTTCAATCTTGTTTCTGCCTCTTCCGCTCCAAGTTTTTGTATCAGCGATTCTGCCACCTTGCAGAGCATGATGCACGCCATCATTCTCATCGTGGTAGGACAGATACGAAAACGCTGGCGGGCTTTCACTTTGTCATCATCTTTCATCGTCTCCAGTCTTATCTGCTCCAGCCATTCCCTGCCCTTGGCTTCCAACTTAGGCAGTTCTACTTCGCCTGCCATCATGGGTAACAGATGTGCTACCTGCAGAATATTGCTTTGCTGGCGAGGTGTAAGCACGAAGAGGTTATCAGTGAGCGGGGTGAAGGTATTATCCGGCGTACGAGCCACGACAATACGGCTTTGGAAACCATCCGTATAATTGTTCACTACTCGATAAAGTGCATCGGGAGTGCCGCACATCACCACATTCCATAACAGTCTGTCTATATGGACATTCACCGCATCTGCACTTCTTGCCTCGCGCTCATAGCTTGTTCCGTCGTAAGCCTGTCTTAACATGACGGAAAAGTCGCTCATCGCCGATTTCCACTTCTGTGCTACGGTGTCAGCTTCCGGTGTAAATGAGAAGGCGTGTTTGCCTTCAGTATTCGCCAGTCTTTCAGCAAGATTCGCCACCGTATTGTTCAGTGTCAAGCATCTTACCGGCAGTTTCGGCTCTTCCGGCTGCTCCTTCTTGTTCTTAGCCGCACGCTTCTTGACTCTCCATTCATCCTCCTTTAGCTGGTACATTTTGTCCATTGCTTTTACTTCTGAAGTCCATACATTGATTACCGGGTCAATGCTTCCCTTTCCTGATGCAAAATCACCGGCAATGTAAGAGATGAGGTTGAGCGAATTCATCTTGCCGTGAATGGAGATTTTCACGCCAGTAGCCAGCATTCCGATGACAGGACAGATAGCGGTAATCACGGGTAAAGCAAGTGTCGGCCCTACTGCATTAACCGAGTCGCGTACTCCCTGCGGCAATTTGGGCAAGGCTTTGAAATAGAACAGTTCATCCTGGGCATTTGCCTCGTCCAGTGCATTGATCAGTTCCTCATTCTCCTTAAGCGTTATGCCTTTCAGAGTAGCTTGCTTCAACTTTTCCTGTCTCAGCGCAGCCAGTACATCTTTCAGTCGCTTAGGCATTTGCGTAAGTTTTTCTCCGAGTGCAGACTTGATGCAAGCCATCTTCTCCTGCTCAGAAAAACCATCATAGCAGGGAATAATATGAGCCATCAGATTGCCATCAAAGCCGCAGATGTGGCGCAGGTTCACAGCCAGCTCAAAGGTCAGCGTATTGCGGTTGGAGCGCATCGGCTCCTGCCCATCATTATACATCTGCCACCACTTCTTAATGATTTCCCCATAAGGAATCCCAAGGTAATTGTCTTGAGAGACGGAGGGAGTCGAAGCGGATGAAGCAGAAGAGGAAGAAATTCTCGAATTTTTAAATTCCTGCCCCTTTAAAACCCCTTGAGAATCCTTCTTGAATTCTTCCTTCCAAGGCTCATAATGCTTGTTTGCCTTGTGCGCCCCTTCCGGCAGTTCCTCCTGTCCGTATCTTTCACGCTCTTCCAGGACCTTCCCTTCAGCTGCCACGGCAGCCTCATCATATTCATCCTTGAAGAGTCGTGGCGAAAGGAAGAGCAAATCTTCGTCATCCGATGTAGTAGTGAAATAAACCCGGTTAATGTCGTGAGCCGAAGTATCCATTTCGCACTTGAGCATCGTAGCAATCCTAACCTGATTCTCCAGAACCGTCTTGCCCTTTTCGCGTTCAAACACCGCATGTCCGCCTTGTCGTGCGCTGCGTTCCAGCATCAGCAGTCCGTACTTGTCCGGTTCCTTCAGCAGCAGCTTGGCAGCCTTGGCAAAAGCCTCCGGCTCATCCATATCAAATCCGAAAGCACCGCTTGGCAGTTTCATTCCTTTCACCACGCCTTGCGGATAATGGCCGGAATAATTAAACTGCACCAGTCTCCGTTTCGCAGCATCGTTTCCGGCACGAGCCAGACGAAGATTCGCCTTCTGCTCGTTGCTTCCACGCAGCTGCTTATACTCCTCTTCCGAAGTGATGGAGTGGGCAACCTTGTGCCCATTCTCCACCTTAATTAAATAACAACTCATCTATCTTATTACTTATCGTTTTAATTGATAATCCACTAAAGCATCAGCCCCTTCTGCTGACTCAACAGCCAGCGTTTGGGCGATGTTGAGTCCCTCATGGAAGAACACCTTCAGCGTGAGCTGAATAGCCCCATCCTTGGTCTTGCTCACACGACCATGCGCCAGTTTCTTAATCAGTTCCGACTGGCTTTTCGGCTTAGAAACTGCTACGAAATCAAATGTTCCGTCTTGCATTTGCTGAGCCACACCATGACGGCGAAACGCTTCTACAACACCCTGATTTACAGAATCAGGACTGAAGAGGAAATACTGCTTATCATCATAGTAAGCCACACCACCGAGCTGCACATGCTGGCAGCCGTTATTATTCACCTGCTGGTTATTCACCTGCTTTTTGTTTGCTTTTTTCATAATCTGAATTGAATTTTAGGAGAAGAAACATCCGGATTGTTGCGCGCTTTACCATGGAAAATCCTCCTCTGTTTCAACTCAGTTTTTTACTTTTTTACCCTTTTACCTTTTCTATGTCCGTAACCAGAATATCCTGATAAACCTGACCATTGTGCTCATGGGTAGTAAAGCGGAGCGTAACAGCCACCAGCTCACCAGCCGCATACTTACATTGCGCCATATTGCCGAGCATTGCCGCAGCATACTGGTTCTCATACTTGCCGCCCATCTCCTGGAGAACGATGTTGCATTTCATCATCTGTCCGTTCTCACTTTTCTGACTCTGTACAGCGAACACCTCGCCCTGCTGCACCACTCTCATAAACATTCCGTTCATAATCTATAAACCGCAAGGTCTAACCTTCCTTTAAGGTTTTCTTTAATCCGCCCAACCTTGCTAAAGCTGGTGCAAAGATAGCAACACTTTCGATGCGGCGGAATAGTTGGTGAAAGAATGCCCCCTCATCTTTTCACCACTTTTTATTTCAGCTCTGCTTCAAGGATGTTTTTCACCACGATAAGCAGGCTGACGGCTCCGTCGCCCCCACAGGCCATTCGCCGTTCATATTCCTTATTAATAAGGTCGAAGAAAAGTTTCAGATAGAACCGCTCCGTAGCTTTCTTCATCTCCTTCCCGTCTCTGATATTCCTCAGCGTAGGATAGTTGATGCTGCTGTCGAGCCTTGCCAGTTTGCTGTGCGTATAGCCCAGCTTGATGACGGCTTCATAGGCAATGCCCAGAGCCGTAAGCTGATGTTTTTTTTCTGCCATGATTCCTGATCGGTTTGCGAGAGAAGCCGTGGATTCCCGATGGCCATCTTCAATCACGTTGTGAGGTTCCCCGCCTCCGCTCAGGTTAAACAAAATGGGCTGAACATATAAAAATGAAAAAGCCCCCGAAACCAGCTTGCAACTGATTTCGAGGGCAAATTTACTTGTTTTCTTCTTAACGCTTGCTTTACTAAAGTAAGGCAAATGCTTTACTAAATAAAAAATTATTGATGAATTTCCATCAATTCCTGGGTCAAATCATGGATAAACAGCTCAATTTCCTTTCCATCGAGTAGTTTTTCCATGAGCGGTTTGAATTTATATTTTACTGTACCGTTAGAAGGATTCAGGGTTTGACTGATGGCAGTATCCTTATCTGTACCGAAAGCATTTCTCAGAATATCATTCAATGCCTCATCACGGTTCTTCAAAGGGTTGCCATCAACATCCGTAAACCATCCAGCTTTATACATGGCATTGAGGACAGTCAGCACAGAGGTTTTCTTTCTTGGGGCAATACGGATTGAGCTTGGTGCGACAGAAGGATTTTCCATGCCAGCATCTCCGTCCATTGAATCAAGCAGAGAATCAATTTCTTCGGAGATAAGGCGCTCACCCTGCAGATAATCGTACACAAGCCCAGCAAATCCGTCCTCATCAACACAGCAAAAACCGCGCCTGAACTCCTCATCCAGTCGCCGTGAGAATTCTTCACTAATATGATAGGCAATCTGCAATTTCAGATTAGAAACTATCCCCAGCCTGCTCATGTCGCGACTTCGCAGCAACCATTCTGCACATGTCTGAATAATCAGAGCAAGTGCAGAATGTCTCTCGTGATCCGAATCTCCGCCATAGATATCCCGCAGAACTTCATCATATTCATACCATGCCTCGTCCTTAGAATAGAATTCTGCTTGGCTGGTACTCTGACCTTTCATCCTATCGATAACGCAGAAAGCAAGATAGTATAGTTCTGTGGGATGCAACTTGATTTCTTTAGCATCGTTCATTACTCTCAGGCATGTACCGCGAATGGAGCGGAACATGCTATCGTCAGCAAGCTTTTCTTCTAGGGCCCTTCTTACGTCCTTTTTGAAGTATTCCAGTATTGGCATAATCTTTCAGTATTTCGTTCATTTTATCCATCCATTGTATCAGCGCAAAGGTCGGACTATTGCCATCAAAACAACTTAACAGTTCAACACCAAAGGAGCTGATAGCCTCTTCTTCGATACCGAATTGCGCCATGATATCAGCACCATAGCGATAGCAGCCAAAATAGGCAAAGTGGACGGTAAGGTCAAAAATGCCTTCATTAAGACAGATTGCAGCAATATGGGTCAGATCATCATGCAGTTCTTGTAAATTAATTTCAGGAGAACCGGGCTTGTGTGACAATTCTAAAAGAGCTGCACAGTCTCCCTTTCTGGCAAGTTGGGTAATCAATGCCATCAGACCATCGGCACTCTTATTCTCTCCTTCTCCACGAAAGTCGAGTTTTATAAAGCGTACACGGTCATTGAACTTTTTGCGGATGTCCCATACCACTGGCCAGAAATCTGTAGTTTTCTTATGTAGAGGCTGAATGACAATCTCCCTGCCATATACAGAAAGTTTCTGATTAAAGCCTTTCTGCAAAACTAAGGCAGCCTTGTCTGTATCTCCCGAAAAAGCTGCATTTTTCTCGATGGCAACAATCTGATAACCCTCTCTGTTGTCGATTATTACACGACAGTATGGATGATTAGGATGTTTGACTCTCTTCTTGTTTTCAATCGTTGTCTTCGTACCATTACTCTCCAGTTCCAGCAATATTACATCTTGGCATGCAGAAACAACAACATCGCAGTTGTATAATTCATGATTATATGCTCCAGCACTACCATGTGATTTCATGATAGATAGCTGATGGCGTTGCTTGGAAGTAAAGAAACTTCCAAAACATTCTCTGGGAGATTGGTATTTCCCCTGATTAAATCTAGCCTCTGCCGCCTCTTCTGCAGCAAAAAAACTAGGTTCATTATCTACTTGCTTATTTTCAAAGCGGTAAAAATTAAAAATAGGCATAAGTTTGTTGTTTTTTATAAAATAATCTTATTGTTTAACTCTCATTTATTTTTACTGATGCCAAGATTTATCTTGCAATAGTATTCAGGAATGTTGCCTATTCTTCAATAACTACAGGATATCAGATGGTACAGACTTGACTTCAAAGGTACAAAATATTTATGAAAAAAATGCATAAATTTTAGATTTTAACACTAAATAAGATTTCTCTCTTTCCGGTCATTAAGGTCAAGGTCATTAAGGTCATTAAGGGTTTCGGGGGGAACGGAATATATATATAATATAATATTAAAATTATTTAATATTATATTATAAGAAAAGAGAGCGAGCGAAAAGTGCTTAATGACCTTGACCTTAATGACCGCTTTTTCACGTTTCTTTGGCTACCTTCAAAGCGTATTTTCCTGTTTTGCAATGTTTCTGCAATAAAGTTCTGACAGAAAACGATAGAAAGTATTATCTATCAGCTACTTACGCAATTTTCAGCATAGAAAGTTAGGGTGAAAGCTTGCATTCTGCCCGAAAATGTTGTATCTTTGCACCGGCAATCGAAAGAACAGCCTTTTGTGCCTTGCTCGGGTCTTCTCTTAAGACCTACACGGGTTATAAATGATGGCAGGCGCCGGTCATCAATGAAGACCCCGAAAACGGCAGGAACGGGGCGTTCTGGGGAGTTGCAAACACGGACACTAAACATACTACAAACGACTATGATTAATTACAGCATCGTAATGCGTAGCGTGAACGCAAATCTTCTGGAAATCAACCAGGCGAAGTCACGCATCAACCAGGCTAAAAAGGAGGGTAAGACCCCTGACCCAAAGGACCTGGAACTCGTGAAGACTGAGAAGCAGAATGCTTTCGCCATCTCACAGTACACCGATATCATGACCATCGAGAAGTTTGCCAAGCACATCACTTCACATGGTAGTGTTTATTCGAGAGCCGACATCAGCGCCATCCTCTACATCGCCGTAGACTGCATGCGTGAGATGTTGCTTGAGGGTAAGAAGATTCGTCTGGGTGACCTCGGTGATTTCTCTCTCCTTCTCACCTCAAAGGGTGCCGAGGATGCCGACAAGTTCACCGCACAGAACATCACCGGCGTGAAGGTTCAGTGGGAGCCTGGTCAGGAGTTCAAGAACCTTCGCGATGACGCCGAGTTCAACCTCGTAGCCAGCCGCAGTGCTCAGGCAGCCGTTATCAAGGCGATTAAGGAGGGTAAGACCAACGTTGACCTCAACGCCCCAACCACTCCGGATAATACGCCAGGCGGTTCTACCCCAGGCGGTTCAAACACCGGTCAGACCGGCAGCGACGGACAAGGCTCTGAATCAAGCGGCGGCACGGGCGATACAGGCGACGGCCTTGAATAGCCCAAGGATAGACTGGCTAGGGTGCTAGCCCCTAGTCCAGCCTATCCGCCCCCAAACATTCAACACTCAACATTCAACACTCAACATTCAACACTCAAAAAAAATGAAAACTTGGAAAACAATTCTGCAGATAGCCATCAGCATACTGACCGCTATCGCTACTACGCTCGGAGTAACGAGCTGCATGGGATAAAAACAAATCGACCGCTCACCTCAATATGAGGAGAGCGGTCGTTTTCGTTCTACCGAGAATTTCGGTCATGAAGGGTCATTATCATTTTCAATCCCCTTAAATCCGGTCATTAAGGTCACGGTCATTTTCGGTCATTAAGGATTTTGGGGGTGCAAAATGCGAATACACTGTGTGCGCAATTGAATTGGGATGCAACAGACGACGTAAAGGAAGTTGCCAAGCAAATGGAAAAAGAAGAGGTTGTTGCTCAGGAAGAAGAGCTACATTACCATCGAGGACGATAATTCATTCTATTCTATTAAAGACAGTCACATTGTTGGCTGTCTTTTTTGATGTAATAAATAGATAGGGTGTTACTCTCATGGCCTTTTTTGAGTGCAAGTATAAAGTCAAAGTCTCATGATGAAACTAAAATCGTCCGTTGACGGACGATTTTAGTGATATAAAGTGTCGCGGAATTAAGAATATAGTCTTTTCTTAATTCAGTATTAGAGTTAAATTATGGAAAAGGTATAAGATACCTCTTCCCAGTTGTTCTTTGCATATGGAGTAGGAATAATTAGAATAAGGCCTTTTCGGAAGTGAATATTCTAAGAATTCATCTCTGAAAATAGTTTCCAATTCATTACTAATATATTCAATATTGCTGTCTTGTTGTATACAATCTTCGGGAATGGTAAATCTCTCTGACAAGAGACTATTCCATGGCACAACTGCTACTCGTGGTTCCTCTTCTGTCTTATTCATTTGCAAATCAATTATACCATGCGAATCTCCACACTTCGAATAAGATTTTCCAAATCTTAGAGTATAAGAATAGACATCATTCATCATATTTATGTGTATAAATTCGATGTTTTCACATAAATCTCCAAAGTATTTAATGCAATTATATGTGTACTGAAGTAGGAAATATTCACTCGTACCACATGCGTGTAATCTTGCTAATGTGATTATTGAATCTTTTAGCGAAGCCATATCATGGTGCACATTCCATCCATTCAAGATAGACTGAGTCAAAACACTTTTCGGATAAGCAGGGAAATCATCGAAAACTGATATCACTTCCTGTTCATTCATCGAAATGTCCAAATCTTGATTTACTCCCCATTCTTCAAAATCGTCCCAGAGCCAATTTCCCCATTTTTTAGGATGCTTATTTGTAATATCATTAATTAAATAAGCCAAAACTCTTTTTTGTATTAATGTAGGTCCACTCATAAAAAAATTGTTTTTAACTGAAGTTTCGCAAGTGAATATATATCAACTTGCTTGTTTATAAATATACATATTACGTAGCGTATGGGCAACAGGATTCCTTTCGATGAAATCAGCCAGCAACTTTGTAGCATCTATAGAGTAACGCTCTGCAGCTTCCAGAACGAATTCCCAAATGCTAGCCCATATCTTGTCCGTTGCGGACAACTCGAGAGTGTCATTGGTTACCTCTGTAAAGAGACAACCGATGGTTTCAAACGCTTCAAATCTCTTCACTGTACACTAGATGTGATACAGCATCACTGTCAAAGTGAAGCTAGCAATTTGAGCGGCAAAATGTACAGACTAGCATTTGCCAAACTTCAGCAAGGTTTTACAATCCTTGTATGCAACTTCGGTTGCACATCGTCTGGCATAAATACGATACGCTTCAAAGAAGCTAAAAGAAAGGTCTGTAGTCAACACCCTTTCCTGTTTCTCTTGCGTCCTCACTTGCAAAAGAACAAACGTACTGGCACACCATCCAACTTAACGTCATAGGTACAGCGAAGCATTTTGTTGTGTTTGCATGCCTTTTCCTTTTGCAAGTACTTGATGATTTGCTTGGCATTTAACTACCATGCTTCGTGAAAAAGTTTGTTTTGCCCGGTTTAATCATGCCCAACAAGTGACAGTTGATATGTCTGTTGGAAATGAAACGCACAAACTTAGTCACACCCATAATGCACTTAATTGCACGATTATCGTCATTTTTGCAAAAAATCCTCACAAATCTAAAATTATTTTTGTATCATTACCAACACATCACATTTAGGGAAGGGTCAACTTCTACCTCTACGTGGATTCCACTACGACTTTTAAGCCATTCAATGCATTCTCTTCCTTTCTCATATGTGCTGACAAGACCTTCATCAAGAAGACGTTCTTTTCTTATTTCATATTCCTCAATATGATACTGTAGATAAGGATTTGACAACGTATCAACGGAGTCAGGCCCAGGAACTATGCCTGTATAAAGCAAATCGTAGTAAGTTTGCAAAGTCATATTGTCAGGCAATGTAGATATGTCGGACGGATATTTCTCTTTCCACTTCTGAATCAAGGCTTTTATATCGTCTTCACCACCTATTATGGCACGACGTGTTAAACGATCATCCAAGTTTGCTAGTGAAAAAGTTTGGCATCTTTCTGCAAATAACAATGATATAAGCGGATAACAAACATTTGTAGGCTCTTCGTTTATAAGACCTAAATCGCAAAGAAAACTTATATAAGTGAATACATTCGCAGCTGCGGAAGGTTCTGCAACAGTAATAATTTCATTGTCATCAATCATATCCCTTACTAGTTCGTTCAACTCACGGAAAGGACGTAGATTTAGTTCATAAAATGCAAGATACTCACTATATCCATACTTATTGTCTGGACTATCAATGGAGCCATAGCTACGCATTTCCCTTATACACTGATTGACAAGATCAATTAGTTCACATTTATCATAAAACATATGCAATCATTTATTTTGTTATTTTTATGTTATAACGTAAAAAATGCAATAATATTGTAAGCGACACCGCATTTATACTTTGCATAATTCAAAAAGCAGTAACTGCTGATTAAATAAATGCTGTTACTGCTTTTTCCATCGGTCAGGAAGTAAGTCTCTATATTTCTCCAGTGGGGTATTCGGTTGCTTTTCGCCTAACATTTTGCCGAAATATGCAGCTGTTTCATCTATATAATATTTAATATTGCACATAATAACACGACTAATATTACGTGCAAATAAAGTGGTTATATTCTGAATATCAAAACTTTCTGTTGAACAAATATGCTTTTTAAGATAATTATGGGGAGTTTACTCATCATGAGCAAACTCCCCCATGATGTATATGTGTACATGTATTCATAAATCCGGTCATTAAGGTCACGGTCATTAAGGTCATTAAGGATTTCAGATTATCAAAATATCCCTCTATCTTATAAAATAAGGTTAAATCAAGTTCGCCCTGCCAACAAAATCCATCCATAAAATCACTTTTCTGAATATTTTTGTATTTTTGCAGATATATTGTTTAATCATAAAATTAAGTAAACATGGACATGGCAAAA
>VOFI01003772.1_pt1 | contig 70194 bp, 79 predicted proteins | sample 5384131 | NCBI WGS metagenome assembly VOFI01 (sample SAMN12384728, study PRJNA508395) | human gut metagenome | isolation source: healthy gut H | host: Homo sapiens
GGGCAGATAATTCGTCGCTCGATAATCGGAGTGTCACATTGCGAGTCCCGATCGACCGGGGAGAAAAGGTTATGGCGAGGTTGATTCCGGTCGTGTTTAATTCATGAGCTGGCAGATTGGACATTCCCAAAGAAAAATCTCCCGAATCGTTATTCAATAGTTTTTGCTGTAATATCTGTTGTCAGATTTTTTCCCTTTGATGTATATCTCTTTTTATCTTTCGATGTTTCGGTTCCGATGTATCCGAATTCGATTTTTGTCGTTCGATATACTGATACTTGGGGCGGAGGTGGATTGTCCCGAAAAACTGAATTCATAATTTGTCGAGTCGCCCCAGATATACTCTACCATATTGGGATAGTCTATGAAAGGATTTCTGTTTCCTTTGAAAACTGTATACGGCGTTGTTGCGGTCTATTTCTTTTTTGACTGACAGGGTCTTGTCGATGCCATTTCAGTAATAGGGACTGTCCATAGGCATTCAGTGTGGGGTAACTGTTTTGAGCGAACATGGATAGGGCAGAAGATTTCCATGAGTAGTCTTGATAGCAGGTCACGAAGTATAAATACATGCGGGCGAAGTCGCCTTTGTATTCGTCTGCGGGCTCGAACAGGTTGGTCGCTCTACCGTTGGCTTGTCCGGTTCCCACTTTGGTAACACCATTGTCGAACAAAGGAGAATCGACCTCTCCCAATGGATAATTGCTTTTAGCCGTGTTGGCAGCGGCATCGGAAGGCGTTAGGTGGTGTAAATCGTAGGAACCGTCGTATTTAAATCGGGTAAGAGGAGTGGCTGTTTCATCGTAAGCATCTCCCCCACCAACTTTTGGGTACGCTGTGCTCGATGTTCATGCCTTTCGTTGCTCCTGCTCCGTTCGAAAAGTTATAAGAGTTGTTGGAATACATATCCCATACTTTTCCGTTGGGACGGACATCACTTTTTTTTTTAAAGACTGTCCATGTACATGCTATTTGGTTGTAATCGCGAGACCCATAGGGAAGCCGGGTATGGTTTTTCAGGAGATTATGTAGCTCTGTTTTTAGTTCAGCGCCGTTTTTCCCTTCCAGAGAGTTGGGATAATAGTCTCGGGGCATATCGGCCAGCAAAGAGAAAATAGAACCGCATATAGCGGTGAAAATCATTACATATCGTTTATTCATGCTGCTTTAATAAAAAGGGGTTCAAAGGTAATCAGAAACAATGGAACAGCCAAGTCTTTTATTTGTTTTAGGTTTTCTTATTGTTTGGCACTCTTTCTTTTCGATATATATTGTCGATATTATCTCTATTTTTGGCTTTTTCCCACATAAATATTGCCGCAAAAGTGATACCTTTGTAGCCTATATGTACATTGGAAAACGATATTTTGATGGAGAAGAATAATACACAAAAGGGAATCGTTCAATTCGCTATGGAGGCGGGAGCCTATATGGGGCTCTATTTCGTGGTGAAATTTATATTTGCTGTGTTGAGTTTGAATTATCCTTTTTTGTAATGTCGTTTCTACTATAATGTTGCTATTCGTCCCGTTGGTAGTTTTTCTTCATGATGCGTAGGTTCAGTAATCAAAATGAAGGAGGCAGCTACTTCTCTCAATTGTGGATGATGGGTATTTTGCTTTTCTTTTTGCCTCGCTTATCAGTGGTTTGGCACAGTATATTTATTATGTTTATATCAATCCAGAATATATAAAATCTCAGCTTTCGGCTGCTGTAACTTTGTTGGAATCATTGAATATGACAAGTGACCCTTCATTGTTGGAGGCTGTAAAAACCGGTTTGGAACAGGGGAATATTCCGTCTCCTATGGCAGTCGTTATTCAACAAATGTGGGTGAATGTATTTTTCGGTTCTTTATTGTCGGCAGTAATGGCATGGCTCGTTTCTGTTTGGTTTAAGTCAAGTAAAACAAAGAAATAGGAATATGGATATTTCGGTAATAGTCCCTTTATATAATGAGGCGGAGTCACTTCCTGAATTGACTGCGTGGATCGAGCGGGTAATGGAGGAAAACAAGTTCTCGTATGAAATTTGGTTTATTAACGATGGGAGTACCGATGACTCTTGGCAAGTGATTGAGTCGTTGCGAGAAAAATTCTCGTGTTAAGGGTGTGAAATTCCGGCGGAACTATGGCAAATCTCCGGCGCTTTATACCGGATTTCAAAGAGCCGAAGGCGATGTCGTTATTACTATGGATGCCGATTTGCAAGACAGCCCCGATGAAATCCCCGAATTGTATCGTATGATTGCGGTCGAGGGGTATGACCTCGTTTCGGGCTGGAAGAAAAAAGCGTTACGATCCGTTATCCAAGACTATACCCACTAAATTGTTCAATGCGACAGCTCGTAAAGTGTCTGGTATAAAAAATCTGCACGATTTTAATTGCGGGCTGAAAGCGTATAAAAAAAAGAGGTGATAAAAAATATAGAGGTTTATGGCGATATGCATCGTTATATTCCTTACTTGGCTAAGAATGCCGGATATAATAAGATTGGGGAGAAGGCTGTCCATCATCAGGCTCGCAAATACGGTAAGACGAAATTCGGATTGGATCGTTTTGTAAACGAGTATCTCGATTTAATTACGCTATGGTTTTTTCGCGTTTCGGGGTAAAACCTATGCATTTTTTTCGGGCTGTTGGGTAGTTTGATGTTCTTTTTAGGACTTATTTCTGTCATTGTTGTGGGGGCGAATAAGTTATATTGTTTATATAATGGTTTACCGTATCGGCTAGTAACCGATTCTCCTTATTTCTATTTGGCGTTGACAGCTATGATTTTGGGTACTCAATTGTTTCTTGCCGGTTTTTGGGAGAACTTATTTCTCGAAATTCGAGTGAAAGAAATAATTATCAGATAGAAACCGAATTTAAGTAATTAACGTAAGTCTTGAATTTATGAACGGTTTGAAAGAAAACGAATGTCCCGATTTGCTTACACTGGTGAAGGTTAGGAGTTCGGTGCGATCTTTTTAAGTCTTCGAAGGTCGAGCGGGCTAAACTCGAATATTTGGAGGTGGCTAGACTGGCTCCGTCGGCTGTGAATTTTCAACCGTGGGCTTTTGTCGTGGTTCGTGACCCGGAAAAGCTAAAAGCTTTGTACGATTGTTATCCACGTGAATGGTTCGCGTCGGCTCCGATGTGTATAGTTGTTTGCGGAGACCATAGTACGTCGTGGAAGCGTTTGTCCGATAATAAGGATTTTTGTGATGTCGATATAGCGATAGCAACCGAACATTTAGTTTTGGCTGCTGCCGAACAAGGATTAGGTTCTTGTTGGGTTTGTAATTTTGACGTGCAGCGATGTAAAAAGATTTTGAATTTGCCCGATTTATGGGAACCTATGGTTCTTTTGCCGTTGGGCTATCCTGCCGAGGGTGTGGAGACGGAGAGAAAGAGGAAACCATTTAATGATGTGGTGAGATGGGAAGACTTTTGAGTTTTATCGAAGGAGTTCTATTTTTATGTGCGTGTTGCTTAGTTTTAAGTAACTGTGGCAGTAACGGTTGTGTGGATAATCGTAGTAGTATTCCTTTGGCTCAATTTTATTCTTATGATGCACAAGAGACGGCTTTGTCTGTCGATTCCATTTCAATTTTCGGTATAGGACAGCCAACCGATTCTATGTTACTCGATTCGGCGGTTGCCGTAACACAAGTTTATCTTCCGTTGCGGTTTACACAAGACTCGACGCAATATGTCATTCATTACGAACAGCAAGGTCTTTCGTCTCCTCGTTATAACGATACGCTCACATTTGTTTATCGGTCGTATCCCTATTTCGTGTCGATCGATTGCGGGGCGATGTATAATTTTGTTATCGATACGTGTCGGTATACACGTAATATACTTGACTCTGTTTCTGTGACAGTCCCGGAGATCACGAATAAAATGTGGAGAGTATACGGATTTTTTTATACAGTTCAAACCCAGACCCCAGATGAGGAGTCCTGTCGATCCAATAGCGAAAAAGGGAAATTGTACCGGTGCAAACGGATAGTGTCGTTGCGGAGCCGGAAGAGCCAGAAATAAAGGGGTATCTTTATCCCTTGTTTAATGGTCTCTCCGTAAATGTCAACATTCTTGACGGATCACAAATTTATTCGGACAAAGTTATGGCAATTATGAAATAGCGGCAGAATTGGATTTGCATAATCGTTTTTTCCCAGTATGGGAAATCGGGATCGGACATGCCGATAATACTCCCGAGGGATTGAACTTTACATACAGGAATAAAGCTTCTCTTTATAACCGTGTAGGAATGAACTACAATTTCGGATATAATAAAACTGCAATGAGTTTTTTCTATATCGGTATTCGGTATGGCTTTTCTTTTTTTTACGTATAATATAGATAATATTTTAGTAGAGTCACCTTATTGGGGTGAGTCTGAAAAACTACAAATTACCGGACAGAAATCATGGGCCCACTGGGGTGAGCTGTTGGGAGGGCTTCGGGTGCAAGTGTATAAAAATTTTTATATGGGGTGGACTGTTCGTTATCGATTGATGTTCAGCCATAAAAAGAATACTTATTCTCAACCGTGGTATATACCGGGATTTGGAACGGATAGTTCTCCGTTTGGATTTACTTATACGGTAGGTTATCGATTTTCTTTCGGGAAAAAAGAAAAGAAAATAGAGTCTCAACCAGTTGCAGAATGACGATATGGGTATGTTGGAATCAATAGAGAAGATATTGCACGATGTTGCCGATCTATTTTCTGCCAATACGGAAGCATGGCATAATGTGGTTTATGTAATCTTGATCGTTTTGATAGCCATTTTGTGCGATGTGCTTTGTAAGTTGCTAATAAATAGATTGCTACTTCCAATCATTCGCCGTACAAAATTTGAATGGGACGATCATTTATATGACAAGAAGGTGGTGTCGAGGCTGGCTGCGTTGGCTCCAGCTTTTTATTCTATATGCATTTTTGCCTTCGGCGTTTGATATAGAGAGTAGTTGGTATATACTTATCGATCGTATATGCAAGGTTTATATCATAGCTCTTATTCTTCGATTCTTGAATGGTGTGCTGAATGCATTTCTCGATATTTTTAATGGAAAGGAAAGTTTACGCCATTATCCCATAAAAGGTGGTGTGCAGACCATACAGGTTATCTTATTTTCAATTGGTTTTATCAGTATAATAGGAACAATTATAGATCAGTCTCCTGCTCGTTTGTTTGCCGGATTGGGTGCATCTGCTGCGATTCTCATGCTGATTTTTAGGGATACGATATTGGGGTTTGTAGCCGGAATACAGCTTTCGGCAAATAATATGTTACATAAAGGAGATTGGATAACGGCTCCGGCATATAATGCTAACGGTATCGTACAAGATGTGACTCTCAATACAGTAAAAGTTTTGAATTTTGATAATACGACGACCACTATTCCGCCATACGCTTTGGTGACAGGCTCTTTTACCAATTGGCGAAGTATGTTTGAAGGAGGGGGGCGTCGTATCTCCCGGCAGATACTTTTGGATATAAATAGTATTTCTTTTCTCCGTGAAGAGGATTTACTTCGATTTAAGGATCATTTTTTGATCGGTGAGTTCGTTGTTCAGCGGTTACACTCTATTCAACAGGCTTGTAACTCTGGAAATTCTTTTTTGGCAGAGGAACTTAGGGTTACGAATAGTATGTTGTTCAGAGTTTATTTGGAAAAACTATATACGTCAAATGGGAAAATCCAATCCCGATATGCTTTATATGGTACGTTATCTGCCTATGGCGGAGCGAGGGACTGCCAGTAGAACTTTACTTGTTCTCTGCGGAGAAAACATGGAAGATGTATGAGGCCGTTGTAGCAGATTTGATCGACCATACCATAGCCGTGACAGCCGAGTTTGGATTGCGTTTGTATCAATCACCGGGAAGTTATGATATACAATGCCTTCGGGGAAAGAGTAAATCAAATATAGGAAAAATGAGAAATTCTAGACGATATGTTTTTATAATTACTTGTAATGTAGAAAGTTATTTTTATTTACAGTTTATAGGTTAATATTTATGAACGATTGTTTGTGCATATTAATTCATATGAAAAAAATTAAATGATAATTAGGGTGTATTCTTATTCCTGCTTATATTTATTCCGTAGATTAAAAAGAGCTTTGGTAGATATTTTTATAGTGCTATGATTTCTAAATATATAATAAGGGCTTTGTATAAGAAATATTCAAAACCTCCGCGAAATTTTTTCCGAGTTGAATATCGATGAATTTGTATCTATTTGCGGCGATTCATACGGTATTACCGTCGACGATGTGTCTATGACATTCGGCCAGATGAGTGAAGATAATCCGTTTCGTACCATTTTGTTGCGTAACATATACGGTATAGAGAAATTCGAATATCACATGGCGTTGGTTTCTTCATCATACATTCTGTTTTTTTAGTCGAGAAAGCTGTGATGTAACTGTTCATTTTAAGCCGGAATCAACCTCCTGGCTGAAACGTTTTTGCTGGTGGGTTAAATTCCGGCTTTTACATCTAAATTAATTAGTAAATAACGGGTTCTTTTTTGGCCGTTTCATTTTTTTCCATTTCTGGGCATATTCTTCCAGTGTATGTCCGATAATTGTCCCGATTTTTCGATAATTCATTTCATCGAGATTTGCTAACGATACTCGTATAGACCATCGAGGTCCATCGAATCCATCACCGTTCAGAACGACTACACCGGCTTCTTTGGCTAATCTAATGACAAAGTCGAGTGGTTCGTAATTTTTTTCGAGATACTCGGCAAAGTCTTTTCCATATAATTGGGTTGCCCATACCATAATATCGATTTCGGAATAGTACCCGGCCCGCAAGCTATCGGGAAGTAATTTGAATCCGGTCTTTTCCCACATGGCCGTCAGTCTATTGGTTATCATCTTCTGCAATTTGTTTTTGTATCTGTCTTGCATGTCGCAAAGAGAGAAGAGAGCGAAGAGTGACATTTGTATTTGTTGAGGAGTGGATAACCCTGCCGTGTGGTTAAGTGCTACCAACCTACTGTCGGCGACCAATCGATCGATAAATAAAATCTTGTCGGGATTGAGGTTGATACTATCGTATCTGTCGTGTAGTTCTTTTCGTTGTTTTTCGGGAAGAAGAGCTATTTGAGCATCGAATACGTTGTGGCGGGCAATAGCGATAGTCGCTAATCTCCAACCGGTGGCCCCGAAATATTTTGAGAAAAGAATATACACAAGCCGTGTTATAGGGCAGTTCATACATAAGAGAACGGAAATGGGGCACGAATGTACCATATACATCGTCGGTTATAATCATGAGGCTGGGATTGTTTTCCCGTACGATTTTTATTATTCTCTTGTGGGTCGCTTCATCTAAACTGTATGAGGGAGGGTTGCTCGGATTGACCAAACAGAGCAGTTTTATAGAAGGGTCTTTTAGCTTATCTAATTCATTTTCGGGATATTGCCAAGTATGATAGCCTTCTTTTGTCAGTTGCGAGGCTTGTATATTGACTACGTCGAAATTAAATTCTTTTAGTTGGGGAATTTCGATATAAGGCGTAAAGATAGGAGTCATGAGAGCTATTCGGTCACCTTGTGATAACAGTTTATTTGCTTTCAGCGAATTGAAAAGATAACACATAGCAGCGGTTCCACCTTCTGTCGCGAAAAGATCGTAGTGGTCGGGAGGTGTTTGTCGGTCGCACATTTCTTGTATTAAATACTTTTCAACGATCAATTCGGTGTATTTGAGTATACGGTCTGGGTCGGGATATTGGTCGCCTATGATGCCATCTACCCATTCATGAATCAGATCATCGGCATTTATGCCTTCTTTCGTGAGAAACTGAACACTTTCGTTCAACAAATGTGCAGCCGGTGTTTTTTTGTGATGTTTGAGAAAATTTTCAAACCGTTTGGCTATTTCTTCTTTTTGAGGCATTCCGGCGATACCTTCTTCGGGAAGTTCAAATGTGAGTTTTGCTTCTTCGACAGCAAAAGTACCTAAGAGGAAAAAAGCCTCCCTAGCGACTGTGTTTATCCAATTAGGATTTCCCCGACCTGCATTTAAGAATTGGCAGACGGCTTTCTGGTCGCACTCTTTGGCATAGGAAATTAGATCGTTTTTTATTTCGAAGGGACTCATCTGTTCCAGTCCTTGTTTGAATCTTTTGCCGTAATCGGCCATGGCACGAGGCAGTTTTTCTTGACTTTTCATAATTGTTACGAGTATTTGTATATATATGTCTTTTTGTTTATGCAGAGAGAAGGACTAAGACGACGCCCCCTAAAATGAGCAGAGTATTACCGATAGCATAAGTTACCGTGTATCCCATAGCCGGTAACGTGCTTCCAAGACTTTCTTGGATAGCTCCCAACGCCGCAGTTGTGGTACGGGCTCCCGCGCAGCAGCCTAAATTTATAGCTGGTCGGAATTTGAATACTTTCGCACCGATAAGCAATCCTAATAATAACGGTATTGTAGTGGCTAAAACTCCGGCAATGAATAGCATGAAACCAGCTTCACGGATTCCGGACAGGAACGTGGGGCCCGCGGTTATTCCTATAACAGCGATGAACATATTCAAACCTAAGTTATTGAATATCCAAACTGCTGGTTCGGGAACTCGTCCGAAGGTCGGGTGTTTGGTTCGTAACCAACCGAAGAATAACCCAGAGAGTAGAGCTCCGCCACTTGTACTCAAACTGATAGGAACACCACCTAAATGAATGGTCAGAGCTCCGATGATACCACCGATGAGGATACCGAGACCTACGAATATCATATCGGTTTTATTGGTAGGCCGGTCGACATATCCTAAGGTGGGGGCTGTTTCGCTTATTTCTCGTTTTAGTCCTACGATTTCCAGTGTGTCGCCTTTATACAATACAGTTTTCGGATAGACCGGTATTTCTACGCCCGAACGCTTTATCTGTTTGATAATGATTCCGTGCATACAGGGTAACGAACGGAGATGACGAACCGTTTTTTATGAAGTTCTTTGTTGGTAAGTAGTACGAAAATATCTTCCACGGGGAAGTCCAATAGTTCTGGATCGAAAATTTCTGGCCCTATCCAGCTTTCGTCTTCTATGATGGTTTCCGTCGTCCGCTTAAAACCACTTCATCGCCTTGTTTAAGAACTGTTTTTGGGTTATGTCGAGGACTTCTCCATCGATTCGGACACGTTCGACGAAGACTCTTCTTCCCATCTCCTTAATATGTTTTTCTATTTCTTTTTACCGTTTGTGGAGTTTTGAACCAGTCCGATTCTATTTTGTAGGCCCTGAATACAACCGGTCGGTTGGCATTCATGAGTGCCGGATCGTTTTCTTCGTTGTCTTGTTTCAGTTCTTTTCAAGTGCCCGGGTATCGTTTTTTACTTTTCGAGTCCACCGAGTAACCGAGGACCGAGTGTACCTAAGATGTAAGCCGAGCCTATGGTTCCGAAAATGTAAGTGACGGCATAGCAAACCGGTATGATATTCAACCATTCTTGTTGTTTTTCTGCTGAAATTCCAAGAGTACCGATGGTGTCTGTTCCAACTCCGATGGCTGCCGATATGGTTTGTGCTCCGGCAAACAGACCTATGGTCATACCTGCATTATAACCCATGATTTTGGCAATTAAGTAGGTAGAGCCTATACAGACAATGCCGAATATACAAGCGAATATAACTTGATGGATTCCGTCGCTGCGTAAGGATTGGAAAAATTGAGGACCTACGCTATATCCGATAGCAAATAGGAATAGCAGGAAAAATACCGATTTGAGTGGACCGGGAATATCGATGTTCATTTGTCCTACCAATACACCTACTAATAAAACCGAAGTGACGGTTCCCAAAGAGAAGTTTTTTGTATTTGAGACTTCCTATCCAAAAACCGATACCCAGGGTGAGAAAAATCGCCATCTCGGGATAGCTGCGGAAAAAATGAATGATTATATCCATATAGTTTTAAAATTAAATTAGGCTTTGTTATGTGGGGTATTTTTATTTATATGGATATAACAAGTTTCGGTGTGGATTGTTTTATTGTCGGAATATGATTATATGGTTCAGTAGAAAATCTGTGAGGGAGTCCTAAATTTCAACGATGAATTTTTTGTCTATAACCACGTTTCAGTCACTTCGATGAGAAGTCGGGAATGCTGTCATAGGATTTTGTAGAGTTTAATCTATTCGTCATAAGTGTTTAACCCCTCCGTCCTACGGACACCTCCCCTATATTTTGTTTGACAACAAAACACAGAGAGGAGGAGGTTTAAAATATATCTTCGATAGTGGCTTATAAATTCCCTGCTGATTTTCCACGGAGTCGATTATATTTGTAGAATAATTAAATTATGAAGCGATGGTTAAGATAATGGAGATAAGATTACCGCATTACGGGAGAGGGTATCATTTGATAACCCAAGAGCTTTTTGTCTCGTCTCCCTCAGTTGCCGGAAAACGGCTTGCTGAACCTTTTATCAAGCATACTTCGGCTGCATTGACAATCAATGAGAATGCCGATCCCGACGTCCGTTTGGACTTTGAAGCCTTCTTCGACCGAATCGTGCCCGATGGGGCTTCTTATTTTAAACATATATACGAAGGTGACGACGATATGTCGGCACATATCAAAAAGGCATCTTTATTGGGAGCTTCTTTGACTATTCCGATAAGAGGCCGAGCCCTTGATTTGGGTACGTGGCAGGGTATTTATTTGTGTGAGTTCCGTAACGGCGGAGGTGCTCGTCGTGTCACCGTTACGATTGTAGAATAAAAAACGAGGAGAATACGAATACCGTATTCTCCTCGTTTTTATTGAATTGTCGTTTTTGTTACATATTGTTGTATTCGTCGTCCATATTCAGATCGGCAAATCCTTCTTCGTCGAGCTCCGAGGATCGAAGGTTTCATCTCCGTAAAAGGTTTCATCGAAGTCGGAAGAATTATTTGCGGCATTCTTTTTTTCCAGTTCTTCGAAATCCATCGTTTGTTGGGGAGGATTGCCTTCCTTACGTGTGCAGACCGGGGTCTCTAAATCTTTTTCCCGGTTCGATCTCTTTCAATTCCATAAAAACATGCGATCGGTCATGTAATCGAATACAAAAAACTAATCGTTGGCCTTCGTCTTCGATGAGGTCGCTTAGTTTTGTAGACGCCATGATCCACGTATCTTCGTCAGAATCTTTCCCCATGTCCATCAGGGTAATTTCTGTTTTTTTCTCCCAATCGTCGTCACAAATGAAGAATGAGGTCATTTGATCCTTAGAAAAGCCGACAGAATCGAGTATGGCATCGTGCAGTTCGAGAAAAGAAGCATCGGAATCGATGCATATTTCCCGTTTGAAATTGTCGACTTCGTCTGAAACAATTCTGAATTTATATATCATAATTTTTTTGTAATTAGGTTCTTTTTTTTTCGGTATGTAAAAGTACTAAAAATCTTTCTCCTGCCAAATAAAGCCTATAAAATTTCATGATTATAATCGATATTCAGGGAATAACTTGCGGATAAGTATAAAAGGTCGTTGTTATTTGAGGTTTGCATTTAGTCCTCAAAAAAAGGACGAGGCATATCAGAAAGATATGCCTCGTGTATGATGGAAAATCAGAGGGGTGTCTTTTTATATTTCTAACCCCTCTCCTCAGAAACTATCGTTTCTTCGGTGTCTCTCCTATACCACTTCGCAGCACCCTGTAATGCTACGGGATACGGCAGGGGAGAAGGGGGGGAATACATCTCACCCTCCTCTGTGTTTTGTTGTCAAACAAAATATAGGCGAGGTAGCACGTAATGACGGAGGGGTTAACTCGTTTCGTATATTAGAAATTCCAGCCGACGCGTAACGATGGAGTCGCATGGAATCCAAATCTGCTTTGTAAATTAGAAGTAGTACCGTCTGTTTCGGTGGTCGTCGATCCTGAGACAGTTGTGGTAGTTCCTCTTTTTGTAGTTCATAGAGTCGTAACCCAATCCGAGTTCGAATCCTAAATACAGGCCTTTGCACAGATAAACATCTACACCGGTAAATACATTTACGCCAAATCCCAGTCCGGGACGTTTGGACTCTGTTTTATCGTCGTTTTCGGTGTTGTCGGTTTTTGTTTTAGCGGTAGAAGTCAATAGGCCAATTTCACCGCCAACATACGGAGAGATTCTTTCGTATTTGGTAAAGTGATACTCAAAACCGGGCATAATCGAAAATGTGGTGATAGATTCTTTGCTGTTTCTTTCGTACTCTTTTTGGTCTGTCGGGCTTTCGTAATAGGTGACATCTTTATCGGTAGATGTGTTTAATCCCAGTTTCAAGCGAACAGCCATTTTTTTTTCGTTTAAATGCAAACGAACTTTTGGCGCCGTAGTCGGGTAATGAAAATTGTCCGTCAGTAGTAGCTCCGCCGGGCGAATAGTTCAATTCTGTCGAGAAACTCATGTTTTCGGGTTTGTACTTGTTTTGTGCGTTTACACTAGTCAGTACTACGGCTGCCATAGCTGCCACTAAGAAAATTTTCTTCATAACATTGCTTGTTTTGTTTTTCCTACTCTTTTGATGGTTTTCGGAGATTCCATTAATAATATAATTGCAAATATATTTAATAGATTCTAATTCTAAAATATTTTATTTAAAATAATGCAATAAAATTATATATTATAGTGTGTATGAGTTTGGGGACTTTTTTAACAAATCGCAAACATAACTTGCATTTGTCTCTGGTTTGCACTACATTTGCGGTGTCGAATGTGAGCTGTGGCTTTGTTCGATAACCTTTTTTTGATAAAAGCGTTTTTGCTTATCCTTTCATGGAAAATCGCCAATTTTCAATTCACGAAGGATAGAGCAGTCACAAAACGCTCATGCTTGCCTATACCACCCCAGCAAGGGGTGAGGTTATACCGGCAAGGCGTGGGGTGGGCTGTTTATTTCGTGAATGGGTGTTTGGCGATACCTCCGTGAAAATAAGCAGAATGTTCCCTACGCTTTTTATTTTAAATTCGTTCGAAGGGGGACAGGACGATGTAGCAGGTATGAAGATAAAATGTATTATTTGTATCGTATTTCTCGTTTTTTTCGATGGCAGCAGGCGGTACGATACAAGCGCAGAACGAAGCGGTCGGGTATGTAATTTCTGTCGAAGGCGAAAAAGTTTATATCGATTTAGCGGCCGGGAAAGTAAAGCCGGGAGATAAGGTGGCCGTTTATTCAAAAGAGGGCTATTTCATTCACCCGGTTACTAAGAAACGATTAAAGAGAGAACCGTCGCAAGTTGCTTCGCTCGAAGTCGTAAAAAGTGTATACCGACTATTCTCTGGCAAAGGGCCGTTCCGGCACAAAGTCTGTCGAAGGTAGAGGTGGGAATGTCCGTTCAATGTAATGCGATGTCCCAGTCGAGTCATTCGGAATCGTCTGGCGATGTATATGGGCCCCCGGCTGCTAAGGAGAATCGCCCTTCTGTTTTATCGGTCGATCCAGTCAGGACAACAGACGAAAAGGTCTCGGTATTTGTGGCTCCGGCACAGGTGAACGATGTGGTCGGTGTGGGGTATTTCGGAACGTATGTGTCCGATTTGTTGATGGAGCAATTGATGTTTTGCGACAAGGTTCGGCTACTCGACCGTACGGTGATGGGAATGCAAATGGACGAGACCGATTTGACCGGGAGCTACATAGATCCTAATACCGCGATACAGCGGGGGAAAACAATAGCCGGGGCTCAATATGTAATTCAGGTGACCATGCAGAAGCCCGATGTGGCCAATGTGAGAACGGGTATTCCTTTGGCGTCGATTATGGGGGGCTTTTCAAGCCGGTTTCGGAAAAATCTCGGAGCACAATACATGTCGAATGTGGAGGTGGCGACCTTGACAGCTTCGGTAAGTATTACCGCCCGGGTTGTCGATTTGCAGACCGGCGAGGTTTTGTTTATGAGCAGCGGGACGGGAAAAGCGAAAAGGAAAGTCGCAGTTGTCGATGGAATACGGCGCATTGGGCGGCGCGCAGTTGAACGGCGGAGCCGATGGTTTCAAGCAGACGGTTACCGGTCAGGCGATACAGAAAGCGTTCATCGGGATAGGTCGTAACCTGAACCAATATTTCAATGGAGATGCCAAGAGCCGGGTAATGGGTAGCGCCAGCGGATTCGGAAATTATGGCGATGAGATGAAAGCCAGAGGTTTTAGTTTATATATGGGAACGGAGAAGATTTCCAAAGACGATGCTCGTATGTTGTTTGCCGACCGCTCTAACTTGTATTTTCGCTATAAATCTGCAAAGTCGAAGAGTAATTGGGGCTGGGGGTTGATGGCATTAGGACCTATCATTGTTGTTGGCGGATTTTTTATTGATATAGCATATGGGGGATATGGAGAAGTTACTCCTTATACGATTGCAGCCGGAAGTGCCCTTTTATTGGCGGGCGCAGGTTTGGAGATTGCATCTGCTGTAAGCATAAAAAAAAAAAAAATAGCCCGAGACTATAATACTATGAGTAAGCAGAGCGACTATGCCTGCCGTTTGAGTTTGGTCGCTCCTGCTACCGGAGGCTTGGGTGTGCGATTGACATTTTGAAAAATATTTACAGCATAAATAAAACAGATATGAGAAAGAGAAATAAGTGTGGATTGTTTTTTGTCGTTGTGTATGGCGGTCGCATGGACGACACAAGCACGAACATCGGCAGACGGTTATGTGATTGCGGTAGAGGGAGATGACGTATATATCGATTTGGCAGAAGGAAAAATTGCAAAGGGGGATATATTGGAGGTCTGTTCCAAAACCCGGTTATTTCGTGCATCCGGTTACCAAGAAACGGATAAGGAAAGAGAGTAAACGAATTTCTTCGTTAATAGTGAAAGATGTTTTCGGAGATTATTCGACTGCCAAATCTGTTCCGTCACAGACATTGGAGTCCATACAGGTGGGCATGCCGTTGAAACGTATCGAAATGGCTGTGGATTCCTCGGCTAACGTGGGTCATATCGTTGCGATAGACGGTACAGATGTGTATATCGATTTGACGGAGGAGGAAATATGGCCGAATAGTAAGTTGGAGGTCTATTCCAAAGATAGCTATTTTGTTCACCCGGTGACCGGCAAACATATCCTCAGAGAAGGGGAGCAGGTTGCATCGCTCGAAGTTGTGGAAGCCGGTAGCGATTATACCCGGACTCGATTGAGTGAACCATCTCTTTCCCCGTTGGAAGCCGGTATGGCGGTGAAACAGGGATTGGCAGTCATGTCGGAATCGCCAACAGAGGAACCTGTTCAGATGGCTTTGCCAACGCAAAGTATGGAAGCTGCTACGGCTGGGAATAATTCCTCCAATTCTTTTTCGGGAACAGATTCGAATATTCTTTCGGGTGAAGAGATACAGGCAAAAAGGTTTAAGTCTGTATAGGGGAGCGCAAAAAACTGACGAAAGAAGAGATAAAAGCCATTCGGATTGTACCTCTATATGATATATATAGCAAAGTAAGAAAACAGAATGCATGGGCATGGGTAGCTATTGGTTTTGGTTCTGTGGCGGTATGCAGTGGGGTTATCTCTTTGTCTACTGAAAGTGCTTCTGGGGCGATCGCTATCCCAACGATAATAGGAGCCGGAGCTGTTGTCGGTGGAGCTATATTGGTATCGCATGCCCGAAAGCAAATGAAGAATGCTGCCGCTCTTTATAATAATATGAGAAACGGGCTTATACAACAGACTACATCGTATGAATTGAGTATGGTTGTTCCCGAAACCGGTGGATTGGGATTGAGGCTGAACTTTTAACATGGGAAAATAAGAAAGAGCCGGTACATCACGTATCGGCCCTTTCATCTTTGATATAAATTGGTAGATATTATTATAGATATCCTTTAATGATACCCCGTTTTGAATTGCGGACGAACAATACGATTTCGTCCCGTTCTTTGGTTGCGGGCAGTTCTGCCTCGATACGTTCTATCGCGTCGCTATTATTCATGTCGGATAAGTACAAGTAACGGTAGATTTCTTGGATATTGCAAATGGTTTCGTTGCTGAAATTGCGCCGACGGAGCCCGATGGAGTTTATTCCGGCGTAGGATATGGGATTGCGGCCGGCTTTGATGTAGGGCGGTATATCTTTATTGATGAGAGAACCTCCTTGTACCATCACATGTGCGCCGATGTGGCTGAACTGATGAATGAGGCTCCCGCCGCCAATCACAGCGTAGTTGTCGATAATTACTTCTCCGGCCACTTGCGTAGCGTTGGATATAATGACGTTATCTCCGACAACGCAGTCGTGGGCGATGTGTGAGTAAGCCATAATCAAACAGTTGCTTCCCACTATGGTTTTTCCTTTGGCTGCGGTTCCCCGGTTTACGGTGACACATTCGCGCAGTGTCGTATTGTCGCCTATTTCCACGGTCGTGTCTTCTCCTTGAAATTTCAAGTCCTGAGGAATCGCCGAGATAACCGCTCCCGGGAATATTTTGCAGTTTTTGCCAATACGCGCACCTTCCAGAATAGTAACGTTGGAACCTATTTGTGTCCCTTCGCCGATGATTACATTTTTGTCTATGGTTACGAATGGTTCTATTACTACGTTATTCGCAATCTTTGCGTCGGGATGAACGTATGCTAACGGTTGTTTCATTTATTTGCTTTTTAGATTTATTTATTCTTGATAATCTGTGCCATGAATTCGGCCTCGGTGACAATGCGCTCGCCTACAAAAGCATATCCTTTCATATAGGCGCATCCCCGACGCACTTCGGTCATCAGTGATAAGTGGAATATGACGGTATCTCCCGGTACGACTTTCTGGCGGAATTTGACATTGTCTATTTTCATGAAATAGGTCGAATAGCGTTCCGGTTCGTCGACGGTGCTTAATACCAGCAAACCTCCGGTTTGAGCCATAGCTTCGACCAGAAGAACACCCGGCATAACGGGTTCGGCAGGGAAATGCCCTTGAAAGAAAGGTTCGTTACCCGAAACGTTCTTTACACCCACAATGTGGCGTGTCCCCATTTCGATAATTTTATCGACCAATAGGAAGGGATAGCGGTGGGGCGCAACTGACGGATACGATTGACGTCCATAAGCGGCTCTTTATTGGGATTGTAGGCGGGACATTGAATGTCTTGGCGACGGACTTCTTTGCGAATGAGCCGGGCGAATTGATTGTTGATTTTATGCCCGGGTCGAGTGGCGATGATACGACCTTTTTTATGGGTTTACCAACCAGTGCTATATCCCCTAAAATGTCGAGGAGTTTATGACGGGCCGGTTCGTTCTCGAATTCGAGCGGTTTGTTGTTGATGTACCCCAATTCATCGACGTGTTTGTGAGGAACGTTTTAAAAGGTCGGCAAGCCTGTCGAGTTCGGTTTGTGAGGTTTTTTGATCGTAGATAACGATTGCATTGTCTAAATCTCCTCCTTTGATGAGATTATTTTTTACCAGCGGTTCTACTTCTCGTACGAAAACGAATGTGCGAGCCCCGGCAATTTCTTTTTGAAATCGTGCAGATCGTCGAGACTGGCGAATTGATTGTTCAAGATAGGAGAGTCGAATGAGATGAGCGTGTTGATACTAAACTCATCGTCTGGTAATACTACGATTGAAGAACCGGTTTCTTCGTCGTGGATTTCGATTTTTGATTTGATAAGATAATATTCCCGTTCGGCATTTTGTTCTTCGAGTCCACAGCGCTCTATTTCTTCGGCGTAAACAGCGGCACTGCCATCGAGAATGGGCATTTCGGGTGCATTTACCTGAATGAGACAGTTGTCTATTTCTGCTGCATACAAAGCAGCCATCGCATGCTCGATCGTGCTTATTCTTACATCTCCGTCGGCTATGACCGTTCCTCTGCTTGTTTCTACTACGTTTTCGGCTAATGCCTCGATGACCGGTTGTCCTTCAAGGTCGACGCGTTGTATTTTGTATCCGTGATTTTCGGGGGCCGGTAGGAACGTGGCCGTAATATTCAATCCGGTATGTAATCCTTTACCGCTGACCGAAAAGCTGTTTTTTAGAGTCTTTTGTTTCATCGATATTATAGTTTATTTATTTTTCAATTGTTCTTTTAATGCTTCTATCTCCCTTTCGAGAGCTTTCACCGTACGGGTAAGTTCGGGAAGCCGTTTTACATAAACGACTTGTCTGGCAAATTCTTTGGAAGGAACAGCAGGGTATCCCATGATTACAGCGTCGTTCTCGACATGATTGGGTATACCCGATTGGGCTCCGACTTGAATTCGGTCTCCCAGTTTGATATGCCCGGCGACTCCTACTTGACCGCCTATCATAGCGTGGCTGCCGACTTTTGCCGAACCGGCAATTCCCGCTTGGGCCGCAATAACCGTGTGTTCTCCTACTTCGACGTTATGTGCGATTTGTATCAGGTTGTCGAGTTTCACACCTTTTTTGATAATCGTAGAACCCATTGTAGCTCGGTCTATTGTTGTATTGGCTCCGATCTCGACGTTGTCTTCGAGTACGACGTTTCCTATTTGAGCGATTTTCGCATATTCCCCGTTGGCTTGGGGTGCGAATCCGAATCCGTCGGCTCCGATAACGGTTCCTGCATGTAGAATACAATTGTTGCCGATGACACAGCTGTGATAGATTTTTACTCCTGCAAAATGGTAACGTTATCGCCGATAACTACATCATTCCCGATATAGGTTTGAGGATAGATTTTTACGTTTTTACCTATTTTTACTCGCTCTCCGATATAGGCGAACGCTCCTAAATAGATATCGTCGGGGAGTGTGACCGACGAGGAGACATAGTTGGGTTGTTCAATACCACGTTTGGCGATAGTCGCTTCATTTACCAAATTGAGAAGCATCGCTAAACAGGCATATGGGTCATCGACTTTGATAAGAGTGGCTTCGATAGGATGCTCCGGCTCAAAGTCTTTATGTACCAGAACTATGCTGGCGTGAGTTTGGTATATATAGTGCGTGTATTTGGGATTGGCAAGGAAAAGAGAGTACCGGGTGTTCCTTCTTCAATTTTAGACAGGTTATTGACTTCTACCGAGGGATTTCCAACCAACTCTCCATGCAGGAATTCTGCTATTTGTCGTGCTGAGAATTTCATATTGTTCTCTGTCTTTTGAGTTTACAATCGGCAAATTTCGCAATTTTTTTCAAATTCTTGGTAATAAGAAGTAGATTTTATTACAAAAGGATTGCTCCTTGCGATTTCATCTCATTTTATAAATCTGATTTTTAATGGTATAAAAATTTTCTGTTTGTGAAGCTAAGATTTATTCTTAAAAAGAAGGTGATAAAAAGTTTGCATCTGTAAGAAAAATTCGTTTCGATAGATACTTTTTTAAGTGAAAAATGATTTCCTTTCGGATATTTATGTTATCTTTGCAACCTGCATTTTCAAGGTATATCGTGACTAGAAATAGTGCAGATAGTTTATAACAAATACACATTCAGCATAAACTATGAAATTGATAAGAAAAAAAACTGTCGAAGTATGATGCTCCGCAGAAGGCCAAAGCCCTTGGTGTTTATCCTTATTTTCGTAAAATAGAAAGCGATCAGGACACCGAGGTCTTAATCAACGGCAAAAAAGTTTTTAATGTTCGGTTCGAACAGTTATTTAGGTCTTACCAATCACCCCAAAATTAAAGAGGCTGCTATTGCCGCTATCCGTAAATATGGTACGGGTTGTGCCGGTTCCCGATTCTTGAATGGAACATTGGACATTCATGAGGAGTTGGAACATCGGTTGGCTAAGTTCGTAGGGAAAGAAGAAGCCATTATTTATTCAACTGGATTTCAAGTCAATTTGGGGTAGTCTCTTGTGTCACTGGACGCGGAGACTATATTTTATGGGACGAACTCGATCATGCTTCGATAATCGAAGGTCGCCGTTTGTCTTTTCTCTACTCCGGTGAAATATCGCCATAACGATATGCAATCGTTGGAGGACCAGTTGCGTAATTGCAATCCTGATAAGGTGAAATTGATAGTGACCGATGGCGTGTTTTCTATGGAAGGCGATGTAGCCAATCTTCCTGAAATCGTACGTCTGGCTAAGCAGTATAATGCAGCCGTGATGGTCGATGAAGCACATGGTATAGGTGTTTTCGGACGAGACGGACGTGGAACATGCGACCATTTCGGTGTGACCGATGATGTGGATCTCATTATGGGTACGTTCAGTAAATCATTCGCTTCGTTGGGCGGTTTTATCGCTACGGATAAGGTAACGGCAAATTATTTACGTCATAACTCTCGTTCCTATATTTTCAGTGCAAGTATTACACCGGCTTCGACTGCGGCGGTGGGTGCTGCTTTGGATATTATGGAGAGTGAACCGGAACGTATAGCCAACTTGTGGGACGTGACGAATTATGCTTTGGAAGGATTCAGACGTATAGGTTGTGAGATAGGGAATACATGTACGCCTATTATTCCGTTGTTTATTCGTGATAATGAGAAAACATTCCGGGTAACTCGCGATTTGTTTGATGAGGGTATTTTTGTTAATCCGGTTGTTTCTCCGGCTGTTGCGCCTAAGGATACGTTGATAAGATTTTCTCTGATGGCTACGCATACACGAGCACAAGTAGATGTAGCTCTTGAAAAAATCGAAAAGTGTTTCAAGCACTTGGATATTATCAAATAAGTATATAAGTATAGTTTGTTTTTAATACCGTTGGAGAGGAACTCTCCAACGGTATTTTTTAGGCAGTAGAGTTTTTTATTTGAGTTATTTAAAAACTTACCCACCTTATTGAAATAAGGTGGGTAAGTTAAAATCGGTTGAGACTAACGTATTAGTCATCTATGTCGATTAGGTTGAAATTTAAATCGAATGTAAGCTCTAATCGATTCGTAAGTTTCACTTCATAATCTCTTTTGTCCCTATCGATTTGTACAATTTGTGTATCTGGATAGTTTTGGGATACATAGCTTGCAATTTGTACAGGAATGATAGCTGTTGGCACTGTCGAATATTTACATTCAACTTCTTTCCATTCACCGTCTTTTAAAAATTCGACTTTGGAACCATTGGTGAAAACAACTTCATAACGGGTTTCCAGAAAATCCCGTTCGAGTTTTGCCAAAGCGACTTTCTCTTTCGGGAAATGTGTCTTGATGAACAGCTGTGCTTTTTGAGGTAATTGGGTAACAGCAATGGGTTTGTCGTTATCGGCGCAAGCCGTAGAAATACCAAGAGCCATTAGAATTGTTGTAAGAATCATTAGCTTTTTCATAACATTCAAAAATTATTAGTTAGACATTGTTTTAATTTGATGATACAAAGATTAGGAGCAATTTTGAAATGAATTTGAAATTCTGGGATATTATTTGAAAAAAATCGTTTTTTAGTTTATGGCCAAGTAATGGAGAAATAGTGCTTCGACTCTTTGAACTGATATTCTATATGCAGATTGTAATATCGACAAACCGCTTTTACCAGAGCCAAGCCTAATCCGGTAGAACCTTCTTTTTGCTTCCCTGATAAAATCTTTCGAATATGTTCGGTGTCCAAAGGCGTTGTTCCATCATTGGCAATTGTCAGGGTGCGATTGATAAGAGTGATTTCGATATTGCTGTCTTGTGTTGTATGTACATATGCATTTTTAAGTAAATTGGTAATTAATGTAGAGGCCAAAGACTCATTCATTAAAACAATGAATGTTTCAGGAATGTTTATTGTATAGGAAATATTTCGTGATGAATATATTTCGTTGTATAGAGAGATTTGTTCTTTAATTATAAAGCTAAATCTATATTTGTGCTCTCGGGGAATTGTCCGTTTTCAATTTTTGTAAGTAGTAGTAACGTTTTATTGAGTCGAACTATATGCCCTAATGTTCTTTGCATCTTGAATAGTTCTTCTATTTGTGTTTCATTGAGTTCTGTGTTATCGAGCAGCCATTCGAGACGATTCCCTAAAATGGCTAAGGGAGTTTGTAGTTCATGAGAGGCATTCCCTATAAATTGTTTTTGTTGCTCGAAAAGTTCTTCCGAACGATTTGCCGCTTCTTGTGCTGCTACATTGAGCTTGTGAAATTCAGAAATATTCGTGTCGTTGGGTACTGGTGTATTGTGTCTGCCCGGAGTGTAATTGTCGAGCCAGTGTAACAGTGCATACAAGGGACGCATGCTGCGGTGGAAAATCCATATTGTCGATCCTATTATCGTTATGAGAAGTACGAAGTAGAGGAGTATGATCCAAAATAAAATAGTCCTGACCAAATCGTCTTTTTCGAAAGTCGGTATGGCGACTTTCAGTTCATAGTAATTATCATCATTATCTAAGAAAATGGTGGAGAGGATGCGTGCTGGTTCTGTCTCTTCTTTTTCTGGAATGTAGACTTCGGCATCGTAATATTCGATATGGGGTTTTGATGAAGCATAGGCTTCGTCAATGGGTGTTATGGAATAACTATTATTAGATCCACTATTTAAGGAAGGCAATTCTCTGCCGGCAAGCATGCGTATAATTATCAATTCGGAATAATCTTCCAGCGTATCATCGGCCTCGTCGTTGATTTCTTCTACCATCATAAAATAGAAGAGAGTCGCCCAAAGTGCCATGAGCGGAATCAAAATTAAAGATAAACGTAAAGCTATACGGTATATGAGTTTCATGAGACGGTGATTTTATTCGATTGGCGGAACGAGTTTGTATCCAAATCCATATATGGCTTTTATTTCTATGTTGGCTCCTGCATCAATAAGTTTGCGACGTAAATTTTTCATTTGAGCATATACAAAATGAAAATTGTCTGCTTGGTCTGCATGGTCTCCCCATACGGCTTCGGCAAGGACAGATTTATCTACTAAGTGATTAGGGCGTTGCATGAAATAGAATAGAATGTCGAATTCTTTTTTTAATAAGGATAATTCTTTTGTTATTGACCAACACCCGGGAGCTCTCGGGTTCAAGGGATACATTCCCTAAGATCAATGCCATTTCTCCACCGCTTTTTCCTCGCCGTAGCACACTTTTTTATACGGGCTAAGAGTTCGGCTGTATGAAATGGTTTAGGGAGGTAGTCATCGGCTCCCATATCCAATCCGAGAATTTTGTCATCAAAGGGAATCACGAGCGGATATGATAATGATGTTTTCTCTTTTCGTAACTCTTTCAGGTGTTTTAGTAGTTGTAGCCCATTCCCGTCGGGCAACATGATATCGAGTAAAATACAGTCGTAACTATAAGCTGCGATTTTAGCATCTGCTTCGGAATAAGTGCTGGCAGTTTCGACTACATAGCGCTCCTGTACTAGCGCTCGTTGCATAATTTCCCGTAAGGAGGGTTCGTCTTCTATGATAAGTATTTTCATGTATCAAATTTATATATTCAATTTTGTAGAGAATTTAAAATGATAAAAAAATTGTATTGGGGAAAAGGAACGTAAAGTAAATAGACTTAATTATTTTACTTCCTTTTTGGAATAAATAAAAAAGGAATCTACATTTTATGTAGATTCCCCATATGAGAGCAAGAAGTGGATTATTCTGTTACTTCTTCAAATGCGTCTTTCCCAAGTCCGCAAACTGGACATACCCAATCATCTGGAATATCTTCAAATGGAGTACCCGGAGCTATACCTCCATCAGGATCACCTACCGCTGGGTCATAAACCCATTCACAAGCTGTGCAAATGTACTTTTTCATACAAAATTTTTTTAATAAAACATATTTGGGGTATAAATCAGAAATATACTAATTCTACCGAAAGTAAAAATAGGTATAATTCGTTTAGAAACCAAATTATCCAGAGTTTCTTTTTTATAACCATTTCAATTTTCTAACAAAAAAGAAGAATACTTTTGTTTTGTATCGAGGGGAGGATATTGTTCAAACCAATCCGTGCAAGGTCTATTTTTATAGATTCGCGATACCTGTCAAATCTCGAAATAGCTATCTTTTGTTGAAAAAGAAAAACCTCAAAAGATTAATACATAATCTTTTGAGGTTTTATTCCTTGTTGTAGCGATTCCGGGAATCGAACCCGAGTCTCAACCGTGAGAGGGTTGCGTGCTAGGCCACTACACTAAACCGCCGTTCACTTTTTTTGAAAAGCGCTGCAGATATAACCGATTTGTTTTTATTGAACAAACTTTCGGTATGAAATTTTTTCAGTGTCTCGAATAAGATTGTTATTGTTTTGAAGATGAATGACTAAATTATTTTTTCTAACTCCTTGATGTTTTTAGCTATTTCTTCTTCTGGTAAATTGTAGTTCAGAAGGTCTCCTGCTAAATATTGGTCATAGGCAGCCATATCGATGAGCCCGTGGCCGGATAGATTGAAGAGGATACATTTTTTTCTTTTCCCTCTTCTTTTTGCTCTTAGTGCTTCTTGTATAGTGGCGGCTATTGCATGAGAGGATTCCGGGGCAGGGATAATTCCTTCGCATTGAGCGAATAATGTAGCTGCTTTGAATGTATCGAGTTGTTCTATGTCCACGGCTTCCAAGAGGCCATCTTTTTTCAGTTGGCTGACGATCGTTCCTGCCCGTGGTAACGTAGTCCACCTGCATGTATATTGGCCGGGGAGAAGTTATGTCCCAAAGTGTACATGGGCAGTAGAGGTGTATAGCCCGCTTCATCTCCAAAATCGTATTGAAAAATTCCTTTGGTCAATTTGGGACAGGACGCAGGTTCGGCTGCGATTAACCGAATGTCTTTTCCCTCTTTTAATTTATGGCGTAAAAATGGGAATGAAATTCCCGAGAAGTTGGACCCGCCTCCGAAGCAAGCGATGACAATATCGGGGTATTCGCCAGCCATTTCCATTTGTTTTTCAGCTTCTAGCCCGATTACTGTTTGATGTAAAGATACGTGATTGAGTACACTACCTAAAGTATATTTACAGTTGGGGGTACTCATTGCCAATTCTATCGCTTCAGATATTGCCGTACCTAAACTTCCTTGATAATTGGGGTGATCGGTTAATATTTTACGTCCTGCTTTGGTCGACATACTGGGTGAAGCAATAACTTGTGCGCCGAATGTTTGCATAATAGAACGTCGATAGGGCTTTTGATGGAAGCTCACTTTAACCATGTAGACTGCAAGTTCCAATCCGAATGCTTTTTGCGGCTAAAGAGAGTGCAGCCCCCATTGTCCTGCTCCGGTTTCTGGTTGTGATGTTGGTTATACCTTGTTTTTTTTACAATAGTAGGCTTGTGGTATGGCCGAATTTAGTTTGTGAGAACCAACAGGGCTTACACTTTCGTTCTTGAAATAGATGTGTGCAGGAGTATCCAATGCTTTTTCAAGCCCCAAAGCTCTGACAAGAGGAGTAGGGCGCCATATTTTGTACATATCGCGTACTTCTTCGGGGATTTCTATCCATGCGTCGGAAGTGTTTAATTCTTGTTTACAGAGTTCTTCTGCAAAAATCGGATAGAGGTCTTCTACGGCTAGGGGAGATTTGGTTGCCGGATTTAATGGACTCATTGGCTTGTTGGGCATGTCTGCAATGACATTATACCATGCTTGTGGTATGTCTTTTTCTGCAAGGATAAATTTTTTTGTAGCCATTTTACTCCTTTGGTTTTTGTGATTTATAAAGTAAAAATAAAGTTTTTACATCTAATTGAAAAGCAAATATATGAATTTTTTGTTAAATGTATAGAAAAACTATGATTTTTTTTGTCTATATGAATTTATCTTTGAATTTTTAAATGCAAAAAGAGACGCTGCTCACGCAGCATCTCTTTTTTAGAATTCATCACATTATGCTTATTTTAAAGTGCTAGATAGAGTTACGCTCACGCGCGACTATGCGAATTATAGATATCTTGATTCAACAACCGACCAATCGACGATTTTCCAGAGGTTGTGCAATTGCTCTGCTCGTCTGTTGCGATAGTCGATATAGTAGGCGTGTTCCCATACGTCGAACGTTAACAAAGGAGTAAGTCCTTTGGTCAAAGGAGTGCCTGCATTAGTTTCTTTACTGATAACCAGATTTCCGTCTTTATCTTTGGATAACCAGACCCAACCAGATCCAAATAGAGTAGTCCCTGCTTGTTCAAATTCTTTTTGGAAGTTTTCGAAATTTCCCCACTTCTTATTTATAGCTTCTGCCAACTTCCCTTTGTGGACTTTTTTTTCCCATTTGGGGGAGAATGTGAAGAAATAAAATATGTGGTTCCATGCTTGGGAGGCATTATTAAATAGAGCTCCGTCGGCTTCTTTGATGATTTCTTCGAGAGGCTTGTCTGCGAAGGGTGTTCCTTCGATAAGTTTATTTAGGTTATCGATATAAGTTTGTTCATGTTTACCGTAATGGTATTCTATCGTTTCCTGACTGATTACAGGGGCTAAATCATTAATACCATAAGGTAATGGAGGCAATTCGTAAATCATAATTATTTATTTTTCTTTGTTACTTATATAACAATCGTCGGACTAAAAAAGTTTCGTATATCTAAGTATTTTTTTCTGTTACTTGAGTATACACATTTTTATAATGTCCGATTCATTCTCTAATTACTTGATTTCGTTATTTCTCGGGTTTACTCGATGGCTTGGCTATCGATTCACGCATGGCTGTGTCTGCCTCGACATTTTTCATTTTATAATAATCCATGATTCCGAGATTTCCCGAACGGAAGGCTTCCGCCATAGCTCTGGGAACTTCGGCTTCGGCTTCGATTACTTTTTTGCTCTTGCCTCTTGTGCTTTGGCTTTCATTTCTTGTTCGAGGGCGATAGCCATGGCCCGACGTTCTTCTGCTTTTGCTTGTGCGATGTTTTTATCGGCTTGTGCCTGATCCATTTGCAAGGTGGCTCCAATGTTTTTACCGATGTCGATATCGGCTATATCAATGGAGAGGATTTCAAATGCAGTTCCTGAATCAAGCCCCTTTTTTCAATACTAGTTTGGATATGGAATCCGGGTTTTCAAGAACTTGTTTGTGGGACTCGGACGAGCCGATGGACGACACGATACCTTCTCCTACACGAGCCAATATGGTATCTTCACCTGCACCGCCGACCAGTTGACGAATATTTGCCCGTACTGTTACACGAGCTTTGGCTATTAACTGTATACCGTCTTTGGCCACGGCTGTAACCGGCGGTGTGTCGATAACTTTCGGGTTGACAGACATTTGCACGGCTTCGAATACATCGCGTCCGGCTAAGTCAATAGCGGTAGCCATTTGGAAGCCTAAATCTATATTAGCTTTCGAAGCGGATACGAGTGCGTGTACGACGCGTTCTACATGACCTCCGGCCAGATAGTGAGCTTCTAATTCATCACGCGTGATTGTTTTAAGTCCGGCTTTGTGGGCTTCAATCATAGCTCGAACAATGACTTGTGGCGGTACTTTTCTGATTCTCATCAAGAATAATTGGATAAGAGAGATTCTTACCCCCGATACTCGTGCCGAAATCCATAAAAGGAAAGGTACGAAGTAAAAGAATACAGCGAGTATGGCAATAATGCCAATTAGAAGAAATACGCTTAATCCTACCATAATTTTATTTTTGTTTAGAAGTGTTTATATTATTCCCTGTTTTTTCATTTTCTGTTTCTTTGCAAACAATGACTACAGTGGGTTCTATGCGGATTATTTTTACAGGTGTATCTTCGTCAATCAGTTCATTATCTGCGCGGGCTTCGATGGTGTGGATTCCCACGATGATTTTTCCCATAGGGTTTAGTCTACTTAGTGTTACTCCCATGTCACCGACTTTAATATCAGGGGTTATCGGGGAGGGTACTACCGAGTTTATTTCGGTATGCAGAGACATTTTGTCTCAAACTTCGGGATCGCATAAATCCTATGATGTCAGCAATAGTAGTGACGGCTGCAATGAATAATGTTATTACAGCCCCATTTGTTCCGAAGGCCGAATAGGCATAGTAAATTCCACCTCCATAAAATAAGACCGAACATATACCTGCGATGGTAATTCCGGGAAGAAAGAATATTTCCAGTACCGCCAGAACTAGCGCTAATATTATTAGTAGTGTAACAGCTAATATATCAAACATATTTCTTAGATTTAGGTTCTATCTATGTTCCTTTTGCAAATTATCGAGTTCTATCTTTCGAGCCTGATTTTCGTAATTTTCCGGTTGAGGATAGAGTGTGAGTAGTTGCGATTCCAAATTTTGAATTTCGGACGATAGTCTTTTTAAAGTTGAGCCTTTCGATTTAGCATATTGAGATCGCAGTTCCGAGAGCTTAGTTTCTATTTGAATGATATTCTTACGTAATTCTTTGGACTTTACATATAGATTGCGGGCTTCAAGACTGACGAATTGGTCAAGTTTAGTATAATGGATCCCGTTATAAATTGCAAAGATGAAATCGGGGCGAGTCTCTTTTGGGGTTCCTTGATATTGTCCAATTGTTGCAATAAATCGGTATAATCTGCATTTTCCGGCCAAGACTCTCGAATAGATCGAATCAGAGCTAGCGATTTGATATCGGTTTTGATTTCATCGATGTTATATGTTTGTTTGCTCTCATTCGGGATAAATAGATAGATTGTCACTTTCCCGGGAATTTGCTCTCTATCCGATACAAACCAACCGATGTTTAACATCTCGTCTATTGCCATCATGTAATCGTTGTATATCGAATTGAAGGGCATACCTACGTTTTCGGGTTTCAAGTAGGTGTTGTTTTCGAGATTTAAACGGGTGATGAATATGTCGTATCCTCCGATCGAACCTTCTCCATTTGAGGCAAAGTAGAGTGTAACTCCGTCGTTGAGAAAAAATGGATAGGCTTCATCTTGTTCTGTATTGACACCATTGGGTAACGGTATGATGTCACTCCATTTCCCTTCTATCAGTTTATTTTTTTGTACATAATTCATATCCTTTACCTTCAAGGGGATATCCGAAAATACATTGTCTCCGCGTTGGGGAATATAGCCGATCGTGTTTTCGGGAATATCTATGTCTAGTGTTTCATTCGTTCCTATCCGTCCAGATTCGGGGGACATTTTGAAATACTTGAAAAACGAATCGGCATCAACTATCAAACTATCTATGATTTGTACCCGTTCGACATATTGCAACATTAATTTCGCTCTACGTGCACGAGCTATGGCTTTGCCGATAGAATCGGGTATTTGTTTTTCGCTTTGGACAATGCAGCTGTATATTCTTCATAACTGCTTATGGCATCTTCAAAGCGGTATTGAGCCATATACATGTCTGCTAAATAGTGAGGCGATTCGAGAACTTTACGTTTAGCTCCTATTTTCAGATATTTTTCAGCTTCGTTATATTTTTTCTCGTGAAAAGGCATACTCCATACCAATGGTTCAACGATCCATCATTGGGGCGGCGTTTCAGTTGTGCCTTGAATACAGGAGCGGCTTCTTTGTATTTACCGGCCTTGTACAACTCTCGTGCTTCGTCAAGCGTCAGTGCACTCGATGAGAAGATTGTCGAGAAGGCAATTAGAATTGCAAATGAATATTTTAGAATTTGTCTGAACATTTTCATGTTTGAAAAATTGTACTCAAATATACAATTATTTTTTATTCTGAATGTTGGGAGCGAGAAAATTTTTTAAGAAGTATTCTAGATCGTCATTCGATTTGAACGAATTGTATGGTAAAATGAAAAAAATATAGTTCGATAAGTGGAAGATAAAGTCTGTCGAGGTATAACGTATATGGGAGATTCGTTCCCATGCTATGGATTCTGTTCGTCCATCGTCGAAAGTACAAGAAAGGCCGTTTTTGTTTATTTCGACTGTTTTTGAAAGTATGGACATACGGCAATCGGGGTGTAGGGCATAAGCGAACCACAGGTAAGAGATGATCATAGGAAATACCAAAAATAAAATGATAAGTCCTACATAAATAAATAGAGGGTTTTGAATGGATAGCCCGACGACAAGGAGAAAAAAAAGATAGAAGCCACCCCCAATTATTATGTAACCAGATTTTCAGCAGTCTGTTAAAAATAGTATTGAGGCGATAACTGGTATGAAAAAGTTTCAATATGGGTTCTATTCATACAATGTTTTACTATATACTTCTACAAAGATAATATAATTGATGACAAAATCAAATTTTTGATTTTACCGAGATATAGCCTATTTTTTATATTATGTGAATATAGAGATAATATATCGAGGGGGAATAATTTTTGAAGGGGACTTTTTATTGTACAGCTTTTAATAAATTTGACCTATGAAATTTATTCTATTTACTGCTATTTCGTGTAACTTTGCACTCCAAAATAAGACGCAATGCAAGGATTATATTCGATAGGATTACTTATTGTTTCTAATGTGTTTATGACACTGGCTTGGTATGGGCATTTGAAATTGCAAGAAATGAAGGTTATCAATAATTGGCCGCTTTATGGTGTGATATTGCTTAGTTGGGGTATAGCATTGTTCGAATATTGTTGCCAAGTGCCAGCTAATCGATTGGGATTCAGAGAGAATGGAGGGCCGTTTAGTCTTATGCAATTAAAGGTAATACAAGAAGTAATTACGTTAATCATATTCACTTTATTTTCGGTCGTAGTTTTTAAAGGAGGGTCGTTGCATTGGAACCATATTGCGGCGTTCGGCTGCCTTGTTCTTGCCGTTTATTTCGTATTTATGAAATAAGCGATAATCGTATCGATTTAATGACTAGGTGTAATATAGGGTAGAGCTTTTCCGAAAGGTCGATTTTGTCCCGACCGATTATTTTGGAACAGATAAGTGCAGTAGAATCGAATGACTTTTTATGTTGTGTTCGTATCTATCTGATGGATATTCTTATTCTACAACTTGTTGTCCTAATTCTCGGCCTTATGACGGGGAATATTTCGATTCCGTCATTACTTAGTCCTATAAATGAGGTTATTTCATTCTTCTCATTTTTAACAATGTACAATTCTACTTGTGAAGAAGATGTAAAAATAAAGACACTGGCGAGGTATAGTGTTATCAGAGTTAAACACATTGAGCCCGTCTACTGTATTTTAAAGGGCAAAATAACTAAATCGATTCAATATGCTTATTCCAAGCCAGCACAAACGGATCCGATTTAGGAACCTCTTTGGTGGCAATCCTGGCATTTTCACGTTCTACATCAAAGTTATGCTGGTATTTAAAAGTCGTTTCAGGCTTGGGTGTATCCTTTGAAGAACTTAAGTCTAAGTCTTATTTCTGAGTTTTAGTTATTGTAACATTAAGATCTTCACTTAGCCGAGTTTTATCTTGAGCAGAGCACTTGATAATGGAATCACGGCCCAAGAAATTATAGAATTTTAAGCCATTAAGTATCTTTTGTGACTAAAATCTATAATTTTAGAATACAATATCTTTTTACAAACTTATACAAAGACTCATCTTATTTTCAAACACTTCTTATCGCAACCTTGATAACTCCGTCCTCTCTATTTTCAAAGATACGGTAAGCTTTCTCAATTTCATTCAATGAAAAACGGTGAGTAATGAGTGACGTGGTATCTATCCTACCCGATTCTATCAAGCGAAGTATCTCTGCACAATCACAACCGTCCACCCCTCCGGTTTTAAAGATAAGATTTTTTCCATACATATCGGGTAAGGGCAAAATTTGAGGTTTATCGTAAAGTGCCACGATCGTTACAATAGCATTGGGACGAGCACATTTCAAGCCAAACGGAAAGTATCCTCGCTTCCCGCCACTTCCAAAACCACATCAGCACCGCCATGATCGCTATTTTTACGAACAAACTCCTCGCAATGTTCAGGAGTAGTTACCAATATGTCGGGATAATGTTCTTGCAAAAACTGTATTCTTTCCGGGGACTGCTCACAAACAATAATACGCCGGGGATTCTTTAACAAAGCGCACAATAAAGGTACAAATGCCGGTAGGACCGGCTCAATAATCAGAATCGTATCCTCCGATGTAATTTCCGAAATACGTACGGACCAAAAACCGGTTGCCAAAATATCGCCTACAAACAAAGCTTGTTCGTCGCTTACCGTATCTGGAATACGGTTCAGTCCCTGGTCGGCATAAGGCACACGTACATATTCCGCCTGGCCGCCATCGATACGGCACCCCAAAGCCCAACCGCCATTGGGATCCATACAGTTATTGACATACCCACGACGACAGAAGAAACATTCGCCACAAAAAGTTTCGACATTTACAGTAACCCTATCTCCCGGCTTAATATCTATAACATCTTCTCCCACATCTTCTACGACACCCACCATCTCGTGTCCGACCGTTACTCCCGGCACGGCATGCGGCACACTACCATGTTTGATATGGAGATCGCTGGTACAAATACTTCCAAGAGTCACCCTCACAATCGCATCGCGCGAATCTTTCAACCCGGGTTTCGGCTTTTCTTGCAATTCAAACTTACCGGGTTTAACGTATGTATATGTCAACATAATATTATCCTTATCATTTTTCAAAACTTCTCTTACAAAGATAGGCGAAACGGATTTCAGAAGCAAGTATTCTTTGTTAAACAGTGTCACTACGAATCAAATAGCAATCTACCGGTGTACTCTATGGCAACTATCAGCTATGTAAAAAGAGTATGATATCAATTAAAAAAATATTTACTTCATACAAATACAAACAGCTTTCACAACTTTCTTGTTATTTTTGTATGACTAAAAGAGTGTTAATATGAAAAACCGAACAAAAAAATTGTTTAAGATTACGGGTATTACACTGGGAGCGTTGATAGTCTTTCTCTCGGCAGTAATCGCTTTCTCCATAAATTTTATATTTACGCCTGAAAAATTGACCCCCATCGTATTAAACGTAGCCAATCAAAACACAAATGCCAAGCTCGATATGAATAGCGTAGAGCTGACCTTTTTTTTTCAACTTTTCCCCGTTTTGGAATAAAATTGGAAAATGGCACATTAGTATCAAAAGGCTATCCGTGATTCTTTATGGCAACGTACCGACACATTAGCCACTTTTCGAAAAGCCGTTGCCGTAATCAATTTCGTCGATTATTTGCAGCAAAAAAAGATCAGTATCAACCGATTATCATTGGATAGTACAAACATATACGCCTTTAAAAGGGAAAAGATGGAATCGCCAACTGGAATATATTGATCGCCGACACGACAAATACACCCGATACAACAACCGCTACTTCGCCAATTATTAACGAAATAGACATCAAGCACGTTTCGCTACGTCATACCACGGTCACTTTCGACGATCGGGGAAACGAATGTCTTCGCCAATCTATGGGATGCAAATCTTAAATTAAAAGCAAATTTAAAGAAAGAACAGTCTGCGTTAACGTTGGATTTCAGCAACAAAAACATTCTGTTCTGGCAAAATGGTGAATTACTGGCTCATCGTATCGCCACCCACCTACAAACCGACATCGAGCTAAATCGTTCGAAACGGGCTCTTTCCTTGCACGATGCTATGATGGAGATTAACGGCATAAAATTAGACATACACGGTTCTATCTGCAAAGACACGACCGCACAAGCGTTAGATATCGATCTGCAATACGGGCTACATGCTCCTTCGTTGGAAACAGTCCTTCACATGATTCCCGAAAGTATTCTCAAAAAAGAAAAAGTTTCGGCCAAAGGCGACGTTACAGTTAATGGCAATCTAAAAGGTCTATATGGAAAAGGGAAAATGCCATTAGCTACATTAAAAATAGAAATAAACGATGCATCCGCCCAATATGCCCAATTGCCCTATGGAATAGATGAACTTAAAGCCAACTTTTTCGGACAGATAGACTTAATGCGGCAATCGCCATCTTATCTCGATCTTAAAATATTTCACTTCAAAGGAGCTTATACCGATATTTTGGCCGACGCCAAAGTAAATGATCTATTAGGCGATCCCGATATCTCGTTTCATACCCAATCTACGATAGACCTAACGGCATTGGCACAAACATTTCCTTTACAAGATGGTGTGAGTATCGAAGGGAAATTAGATGCCGACATGAATGTGCGTTGCCGTTTGTCATCTATCAAAAAAGAAAGACATAGGACGAATTCGGGCCAAAGGAAAAATAAATATGAGCAAATTGGCTTTACGAGACAAAAATAAGAAATCGAATTCACGAGCGATGCTTCACTGTCTTTCGTGGGAAACGATGTATTAGGAGCCCATATCGAAATAGGAAATATGGCTTTTCACTCAACGCGATTAAACTCATCGATAAACAATCTATCGGCTTTAATAAAAACGACCAACCCACAAGATACTACACGAATCGCTTTTTGTAGAGTGTAAACTAAATGCAAACAAACTAAAAGCCTCCCTACCGGATACATCAAATTTATTTTGTGGGAAAACCGTTGCAACTATAAAATTACAACCGACAGAAAACAATCCTACCCGACCCGAAATAGGATTCGCATTAGAAGCAGACACCTTGTTCTGCCGTCTCGGAGATACTAAATTGGGCATGGACAAAGCCGGGATTACAATAACGGCACAACAATTGAAAGACTCTTTGTGGATTCCAAAAGGCATAGTAGGTTTTAATCGGCTTTTTGTACGTACCTCACAATCGGCTTTACCTATTCGAATGCAAAAGACTGCGATTTCAGTCGGTAATCGAGCTATTACTTTACATAACGCAACCATGAAAATAGGAAGATCCGATTTGACGGCGACCGGCGCGATTCACGATTTATACGGCGCTATGCGTCACAATAAAAACTACGGGCCACATTAACACTTTCCTCTAAGAATCTAAATTGTAACCAGTTAATTCGGTCTATCTCTTTTCCAAAAGACACTGCTCAAATCGAAACTGAATCCGACACAACGTCGACTGCCCTAAAACTATTCGTTATTCCTCGAAATATCGATTTTGAATTACAAACCAATTTGAATCGGGTTCGTTACGGGAAAATGGTTTTCAAAAACGTACACGGTGCAATAGATATACGCAATCAAGCCATTCACCTCAAAGAGCTCAGTATGGAAGGAATGGATGCGACTATGCGCACGACGCTGATCTATCAAGCCCAACAACCAGAGCAAGGATATGCTGGATTCGATTTCAAACTTCATAATATCAATATAGGGAAACTTGTCGATTTTATTCCTTCGTTAGATACCATTGTCCCCATGCTACGGTCATTTCAAGGAACTGTCGATTTCAATGTATCGGCCGAGTCGGGCTTAGACTCATGCCTCAATATAAAAATACCCTCATTACGATCGGCTATCCATGTTGAAGGCGATAGCCTCGTCCTTCTCGACGGTGAAACTTTTTGCCGAAATATCGAAAAAATTTTTCTTCAAGAACAAAGAGAGAAATTTGATCGACAGTATTTCTGTCAACATTAGTGTCGAAGACGGTAATGTAAACCGTCTACCCGTTTGTAATAGAAATGGATCGCTACCGGGCTGCCGTAGGTGGGGAACCAAGACTTGGATATGAATTTCAATTATCACATATCCATACTCAAATCGCCCATACCCTTCAAACTGGGACTGAATATTTCGGGAAATTTAGATAAAATGAAGTTCGGTATGGGCAAAGCCAAATACAAAAAACGCTGTCACACCGGTAGAAATACACAAAGTCGACAGTACTATTGTAAATATGGGAGAACAAATTGTTCGGGATTTCAAGAAAGTCATGCGACGACAATTGCCACAAACACAAACCACCAACTAATAAGTATCATGTTCGATAAACCCATATGTCATATAAAATTGCCCTATCTTCTTCCCGAGATTACACAGAAATACTTAATGTATGGAAAAACTCTGCAAGAAGTTCCCTTTACTTTTTAAGTGAAAAAGATGTACTTTATGTTCCCCTCCTACTTTCGATGCATTTAATTGGCATATATGAATGCGGGAATAAGGTAAAGGCAATTTTGTTGTCTGACAGAATACATATTGTTTGGCAGGTATGTGCCAATTCATATTGAGAAAAAATAGGGTGCTCATTGACTAATTCACTCAAGACTGCATACAACTTATGTAGATGTGCACTGCAAATTTTAAACGGATTATTTTATCATCTTATGCTTTATTGCGATATTTGCGTTACGATAAATCTGTAACGGAATGATTAAAATATATGAAGCCTAATAATCCTTTTCTTATTTCGGGATATTACAGCCCGGAATTCTTTTGCGACAGGGAGCAGGAGACCAGAGTTATTCTCGAAGCTCTCCACAATGGACGCAACGTGACATTGATAGCACCCCGTCGTATGGGAAAGACCGGGCTGATCCGTCATGCCTTTTACCGTTTGAAAGAGCAGCAGCTTCAGATATCGATACTTTCTATTTGGATATCTATTCAACCCAATCATTAGGCGATTTTGTACGATTGTTTGCTAGTACAGTGTTGGGACAGCTGGACTCCGCCTCACAAAAGGCTTTGAGTCGTATAAGTAAGTTTGTCCGCAGTTGCCGCCCCGTGTTTACTTTTTGACGAATTGACAGGTGTTCCTAAGGTGACGATAGATGTGGCTCCGGCCGAGGAAGAAAACACTTTGAAAGAGATATTCGAGTATCTGGGCTCGTCAGAGAAACGGTGCTATGTTGCCATAGACGAGTTCCAGCAGATTGTTGAATATCCGGAGAAAGGTGTTGAAGCATTGTTGCGCTCCTATATCCAGTTCCTGCCCAATGTAAACTTTATCTTTGCCGGCAGCAAACAACATCAGATGCAGGAGATGTTCACGTCGTCGAGAAGGCCGTTCTATCAAAGTATGCAACCGCTTACAATCGGGCCGATACAACGGGACGAATACGCAAGTTTTGCAACAGGGCATTTTGCCGAGCACAATGTGAAATTGCATCAAGAAGTTTTCAATTCAATATATGAAAAGTACGAGGGTCATACCTGGTATGTGCAGTGTCTCCTTAACCGCCTGTACGGGTACGATCGGAATGTGGATATGGAACTGGTTGCATACGTCACAGGGCAGATTTTATCCGAGTATAGTTACATGTATGCAGACTTGCTGAAAACATATTCTTTCGGTCAGGTGCGCCTGTTGAAAGCTATTGCCCGCGAGGGGTGTGTCAAAGAGGTTTTGGCTGGAGATTTTATCAGTGCCCACAAACTCCGGGCGGCGAGCAGTGTCAGTGCTTCATTAAAGAAACTGCTCGACAACGAATTGATCTACCAGACACCTTGCGGGTATATCATTTACGATCGTTTTATGAGCGAGTGGTTGCGGAAACAACCATTCTAAAATAGCGGAAATATTAAATAGAACTTAGAAAAAAATCATTATGGCGGTAAAAAAGTCAGAACTATATAGTACATTGTGGAAATGCTGTGACGAACTTCGCGGCGGTATGGATGCAAGTCAATACAAGGATTATGTGTTGGTCATTCTTTTCGTTAAATATATCAGTGATAAAAAGCGTAATGACGAAGGTTTCGATATAGATATACCTAAAGGTTGTTACTTTGAGGATTTTGTCGCTCTCAAAGGTAACCCGAATATTGGGGAGGAGATGAATAAAAAGATGGCTGCTCTTGCCGAGGAAAATCAACTTGGTGGCGTTTTTGTAGCCGATTTTGAAGATGACACCAAGCTGGGCAAAGGAAAGGATAAAGTTGAAACTCTAAGTAAACTTATTGCCGTTTTCCAGAATGAGAACCTCGATTTTAGCAAAAATAGAGCGGCAGATGACGATCTTATAGGTGATGCTTATGAGTATCTGATGAAGAATTTTGCCACAGAGAGCGGTAAGAGTAAAGGCCAGTTTTATACTCCGGCCGAGGTCAGTCGTGTGATGGCCGAGGTTATCGGGTTAGGAAATGCCAAAAATGGGAAAAAGACGACTATCTATGACCCTACTTGCGGCTCGGGTTCCCTGCTTCTTCGTGCTATGTGTGAGACCCCAGATGGAGCAACTATCTATGGTCAGGAGAAAGATAATGCTACCGTCGGCTTGGCAAAAATGAATATGATTCTCCATAATGAGATCTATGCCGACATCAAACAGGGTGACACGATTAATGACCCTCAGTTCAAAGATGACGACCAACTTAAGACATTTGACTACATTGTCGCAAATCCACCTTTTTCAACAAAGTCGTGGTTGAAGAGTGCAAAGTTCGAAGATGAATACCATCGTTGGGGCGAAGGCATTAAAATCGGTGTTCCGCCGGAAAAGAATGGCGATTATGCTTTCCTTCTCCATATCGTACGCTCTCTGAAACAGACCGGCTGTGCCGCCTGCATTTTGCCTCATGGCGTCCTTTTTAGAGGCAATGCAGAGGCTCAGATTCGTAAATATCTCGTTGCCGAAAAACGGTACATCAAGGGAATCATAGGATTACCAGCTAACCTCTTTTATGGTACAGGTATTCCGGCTTGTATCATCATCGTTGAAAAGTCAGAGGCAGCAGGTCGTAAAGGAGTGTTTATGATCGATGCCAAAGGTGGATATATCAAAGACGGTGCAAAAAATCGTCTGCGAGAGCAGGATATTCGTCGCATTGTCGATGTGTGGCAAGCACAACGCGATGTGCCTCATTATGCGCGCTTTGTGCCTATGGAGGAGATTGAACGCAACGATTACAATCTCAACATTCCTCGCTATGTATCTGCTCCCCGATACGGAGATTCTGCAAGATATCGATGCACACCTTCATGGAGGTTTGCCCAAACACGATAGAGACCAACTCGATACCTATTGGGAGGTATGTCCGTCGCTTTGTGATGACCTCTTTTGCGACCATCTTACGCGCAAAGGTTACTATTCTTTGAAGTGTAACCCGGAGGCAGTGCGTGATGCTGTTACCGGGAATGTAGATTTCCGTAATCAGAAAGAGGTGTTCCAGAAGAGCTTTGCCGAGTGGTGCGATTCTCACCGGGCTCAACTTTACGCTCTCCTCCCGGGTTTTGCTCCCCAAGAAACTTATCGAGCAGCTGGGTAACTCGTTGTTGGCTGTCTTCGAGGTAGATAAGTCGCTTGTCGAGGCGTATGATGTCTATGACAGTTTGATGAACTACTGGGGTGAAACGATGCAAGATGATTGCTATATGATTTCGTCCGGAGGCTGGACGGTGCAACTGTACACGCCACAACCAGCTTCCAAGAAGAAAGAGAAAAAGGCTGCTACGCCCGAAGATGTCGTTTGCGACCTGCTGCCTGTGCCAATCGTTATCGACGAGTATTTTGCAGAGAAGCGCGATGTTATTGCTGCGGCCGAGGAGTTGCTGGCACAAAATGAGACACAGCTTGCGGAATTGGTCGAGGAGCAGGCGGAGAATTACCTCGATGAGGACAACTTCCCCGATGGTAAGATGACCGATGCCAATATCAAGAAACGAATGAAGGCGCTCGATAAAAGAACCGATGCCGACGAAATTGCCGTACTGCAAAAGTATCTCGACCTCAAAGGCGATATATCGCTCAATAAGAAACTGATCAAGGAGCTCAAGTACGACCTGCTTACTGCTCTTGTCGTCAAGTATGCCGATTTGTCCGAGGCGGATATCAAGCGCTTGGTTATTGAGCGGAAGTGGTTCGCATCGCTTGCCTTGCGCCTTGACGGTGAGATGCAGCGTATCAGTCAGCAGCTCACTTCCAAAGTTTCGGCTCTGCGGAGCGTTATGCCCAGACGCTCCCCGAGATTGATGCCGAGATAGCCGATTTGGAGGGAAGGTCGCTGCACATTTGAAACAGATGGGATATTAAACTGGTTATTATGAAGAAAAATCTCAAGATCATATTTCTATTATTAGCCGTTGTCGGTATATTGGTAATTGCTCTATTGTTGATTTTCTGTAATGTCTCGCTTGCAGATGTGTCTCTTGATACTTTCATTGGAGTAATGGTTACTATGGTTGGTATTTTAGTAACTTTTGCAGTTGGGTGGCAAATCATCAATGCATTGGAGATAAAAAACAAACTTGCAGAGATGGAGAAACTCAAGGTGGAAATAAATAGCCAGCGAGAGAAGAGAAAATATCGGCACGTAGTCGTTATGACATTGCGCTCAATCGTAGCTATACGTTGTATAAAAGTGGGGGAATGCATAAAAGCATTTGTTAGTGCATTGAAGCAATACAATATTGTTTGCAGATTGATGAATATGAAGAGCTGGATACTATACTTAATAATCTAAAAGAGTTTGCGGCAGCCTCGTATAATCAGCCTTGTTATTCAAGTGATAAAGACACAATGATTGCTACAGATTCTGAAATCAGAAAATCTCCGAAATTTGTCCTGATTAAGGATAGATATGAAGATGCCATAAGAGTATAATATGTTTCCCAAGTATATTATAAATGATAAAAAACATGAGTAGTTCTGAGAATAAAATAGACATCAAGTCGGAACTTGTTTCATATATAAACAACGGCTGGGCAAAGCAATATAAGGTTGCGATGTGAACAATCCCATTATATACCGATAAAAGTCCATTGAAGAAAATATGAATATACCACAAGGATATAAGCAAACCGAGTTGGGAATAATACCCGAAGATTGGGAGGTGAAACCTATTGGAGAATGTTTGTCAATAGGGAATGGTTGTGATTATAAGGATAAACCTTTCGGTAATATTCCAGTTTATGGAACAGGGGGCGTCATAACATATATTAATGACTATCTATATGATGGTCAAACAATATGTATTGGTCGCAAAGGTACAATCAATAAACCTCTATATTATGAGGGAAAGATCTGGACTGTTGATACATTATATTATACATATAATTTTATCGACGTAGATGTTAAATATATTTATTATCTATTGTTGACAATAGATTGGATGTCATTAAATGAAGCAACTGGAGTGCCTAGTTTAACATCTGATAGGATAAGGCATATTCTTTTTAGCTCTCCCTCCTGTTGCCGAGCAACGAGCTATTGCAGAGGCGCTGAGTGATATAGATGGATTGATTGCGGCATTGGATAAAAAAAATCGCCAAGAAACGCTTGATTAAGCAAGGGGCGATGCAACAACTCCTAACCGGCAAAAAACGTCTCCCCGGCTTTTCTGGCCCATGGATGGAAAGGAAGTTAGGAGCAATTTCTCATATTAAAACGGGTAGTTGCAATGGAGATCAAGCTGTTGATAACGGTAAATATCCATTTTTGTACGTTCACAGAAGGTTTATGCGATTGATTCATATTCCTATGATGGAGAAGCTATATTAGTGCCAGGGAAGGTGGTATTGGTAGTATATTTCATTACATTAATGGTAAATTTGACTATCATCAAAGAGTATATAAAATTAGTGACTTTGCAGATAATGTGTGTGGTAAATATATATTCTTCTATATGTCACGATATTTTGGAGAGTACGCATTATCTTTAACTGTTAAGGCAACAGTAGACTCTTTAAGATTACCTACTTTTTGAAGAGTTTGTAATTTGTATGCCTCTGAATATCGAAGAACAGCAAGCGATTGCTACAATTCTGAACGATATGGATAAAGAGATAGACGACCTTGAAGCCCAGCGAGATAAGTACCGCCTCTTAAAATCGGGCATGATGCAAAAGCTATTAACGGGACAAATAAGATTAAAGATAAAATAGACTTATGGACACAAACATCGGGGCAAAGGAGCGTGTGACACAAAACAGGTTGATAGGGCTCTTTAAGAATGTCTTAAAGTACACCTATCTCGGAAACTGGGAGACTCGTGAGGGTAACGCTAATATCGAAGAAAAGTTGCTTACAGCATATCTCTCGCGACGCGGCTATACAGACAAAGAGATACGGAGTGCCATCGCTAAATTCAAGCAAGCGGCAAACTCTCTTGGTGGGGGGATTATATAACGCCAACAAGGAGGTGTATACTTTGTTGCGCTATGGCGTGAATGTACAGGCCGAGGTGACCGAAAAGAAAAAAAAGATGGTACACCTTATCGACTGGGCGAACCCGATGGAGAATGATTTCCAGATAGCCGAGGAAGTAACCATTCAAGGCGAAAGTGACCGCCGTCCCGATCTGGTCGTTTATGTCAATGGTATTGCTCTTGCCGTAATCGAGCTCAAGCGTAGTACGGTCTCTGCCCACGAGGGTATTCGCCAAAATATCCGTAACCACAGGATGGTTATATTCCTCGATTCTTCACGACTATACAGTTGCTTTTTGCAGGCAACGACACGGAGGGATTGCACTATGGTGTAATCAAAACTCCTGAAAAATTCTGGTTGCGTTGGAAAGAACCGTGTGGCGAACCGTGCCAACCATCACATTTTACAGTGGGTGAGTATCCCAATGAGTTGGATCGTAGTGTGTTGCAGTTTTTTGAGCCCGCAAGGTTATTGGAATATATCCATGATTTTATCATCTTCGATGGAGGTGTAAAAAAGGCGGCACGTCCTAATCAATATTTTGCTGTTAAAGCAGCCCAACCCAGAATTCGCAAGAAGCAAAACGGTATTATATGGCATTCGCAGGGTTCAGGTAAATCGCTTACGATGATTTGGCTGGCCCGATGGATACGTGAAAACGTAAGTGATGCTCGTGTGGTGATTATTACAGACCGCGATGAGCTGGACAAACAAATAGAATCGGGCTTCAAAGATGCAGGGGAGCAGATTCAGCGAGCCAAGAGCGGTGGTAAGCTGATTGAGATGCTCAATGCTGCCGAACCTTGGTTGATTTGCACGTTGATTCACAAATTTGGCAATAAGAATGACGGCGATGCCATATCGGTAGGAAATAAGAAGGCAAGTAAGTCGCTCGACTTGTATCTTGAAGAGTTGGCAAAATCGCTCCCCGCTGATTTTCGAGCGAAGGGTAATATTTATGTCTTTATTGATGAATGTCATCGCACACAAGGAGGCATGCTCCACGAAGCCATGAAGCATATAATGGGCGACGATGTGATGCTGATAGGTTTCACGGGTACGCCTTTGCTCCATACGGATAAGAAAAAATCGATAGAGACCTTTGGTTCTTATATACATAGCTATAAGTTTAATGAGGCCGTGGAAGATGGGGTTATTCTTGACTTGCGTTATGAGGCCCGAAATGTAGAACAATACTTGGGCAAACGAGAGAAAATCGATGAGTGGTTTGACGCGAAGACTAGGGGCTTGAGTTCGGTCGCCCGGGCAGCTCTAAAAGAGCGTTGGGCAAAAATGGAGAAGTTGTTTAGCAGTAAGGAGCGTATCGACCGTATTGTTGCGGATATTTGCCAAGATATGAGTACCAAACGGGCTTTGGCAGGCGGCTATGGAAATGCCATGCTTGTGGCCGACAGTATTTATCAGGCGTGTCGTTATTGGGAAGTTTTTCAATCGACTGAATTGAAAGGACATTGTGCTGTGGTTACAAGTTACGATGCAAGTACTGCATCGGTAAAAAGACGAGTATCAAGGCGATGGAGAGACCGAGGATCTTACAAAATATGAGATATACCAAAAAATGATCGGAGATAAAACGCCAGAACAGTTTGAGGCTTGGGCGAAAAAGGAGTTCACGGACCATCGGAGATATGAAGTTGCTGATTGTCGTAGATAAGCTGTTGACTGGATTTGATGCACCATCGGCAACCTATCTCTATATTGATAAAAAAATGCGCGACCACAATCTGTTCCAAGCTATCTGTCGTGTGAATCGAGTAGATAGTGAGGAAAAAGATTTCGGGTATATTATTGATTACCAAGATCTGTTTGGAGCAGTAAAGAGTGCAATTGAGGATTATACGAATGGGGCATTTGATGGTTACGATGCCGACGATGTTAAAGGCCTTCTTTTGACTCGTCTTGCCGAAGGTCGCAAGGCCTTGGAAGAGTCATTACAGGCAGTATATACGATGTGTGAGGTGATACATCCGCAAACGCGAGAAGGTTATTTTGCATATTTTGTCTATGCGGAGAATACTCCTGTTGAAAATCAGCAAAATGAATGTGAGGGGAATGCCAATAAACGCGAAACCTTCTATAAACTTGTGTCGCGTTTGGTGCGTCGTTATATTGATATAGCCAATGAGATGGAACAGGCTGGCTATACAGCAGAGGAGGCTGCCGATATCAAAAAGCAGGTTGACTATTTTAATGATATCAAAGATGAAATAAAATTAAAAAGTGGAGATGCGCTCGATTTGAAATATTATGATCCAGCAATGCGTCAGCTTATTGATAACTATGTACGAGCAGAAGATAGTGAGAAACTAGTCGATTTAGCCGATATCTCATTTCTCGACTTGATTGATACGGAGGGTGATAAAGCAATCGATTCTCTTCCAAAGAAAATCAAGCAGAATGAACGTTCTGTTGCAGAGATTTTGGCGGCAAATATGCGAAAGATGATTATCAGAGAGCGTCCGAACAATCCAGCCTACTTTGATAAAATGTCTGATTTGCTCAACCACCTGCTTCAAGAACAGAAAGATGGTAAGATCCAATATAAGGAATTGATAAAACAACTCATTGAGAAACTGAGAGAGGCTCGATTGACCATTAAGACAAAATACCCTGCAACCATTGATACAAAGGGGAAACAAGCTCTTTATGATAATCTTGGAGGAAATGAAGCTTTGGCACTCCGTATTCACGAAATTATCAAAGCAAATGCTCGCGATGGTTTTAGGGATATGGACAGTAGTGGTCTGAAAAGATGAGAGCATTGCGAAGGGCTGTTGAAAGTGCATTGAAAGGAGTAGAACAAGATAAGCTCGATGATATAATGCAGCTGATCGTTGCACAAAAAAGAATACTAATGACTATTATTAATGTTTCTAATATATTTGCAGAAGTCGAGTGGAAGGAAATTAAGAATATACATCTTACAATATATCCACCTAATGCTCGTGTTCATGTGTCTGCACCTATTGGAATGACTGAGGAGGCTGTGCGATTATTCTTGATTACGAAAATGCCGTGGATAAATCAACGTATAACCCAGATTCTTGGTCAGAATCGCCAAACACCCCGCGAATACGTATCTGGAGAGAATCATTACTTTAAGGGGCAAAGATACCGTTTAAAGGTTTTGTATCATAATGCTCCTGCAAAAGTAGAGATTCAGGGGAATGAATATATTAAACTATATGTTCGAGACGGACATCTGCAGAGCGTCGAGCGGAGGTGCTACGAGAATGGTATCGATCTGAATTTAAATCGATACTTACTCCTCTAATTGCGAAATGGGAATATCTTTTAGGGGTAAAGGCAAATAAATGGGAAGTCAAGCAGATGAAAACATTGTGGGGAAGTTGTAATCACAGTACGAAAAATATTATTTTTAACCTTGAATTAATCAAGAAACCTGTTCGTTGCATTGAATATATTGTGGTACATGAATTATTACATATCAAAGTTAGATTACACAATGAAGAGTATACAGCTTTACTAACTCAATATTTCCCGAATTGGAAACAGTTGAAAGAAGAATTAAATGAATTTGTTGTATAAATATTACCATTATGGGAAAAACAATAACTACATACCTCATTGACGGCGATCCAAAAGGAACGCAGTATGCATTCATCAGTAACAAGATTTGTCAGATGTTTGTAATTCCACGCTCGAACTTGGCCTATCTGAATGAGCAGGAGAAACTGCACAAGCCGGCGTTCTACATACTGATCGGAGAAGATGAGGTGACGAAACCGCAGGCCTATATCGGAGAGACCGAAAATTTTAAGGAACGGGTAAAAGACCATGACAGCAAAAAAGCATTCTGGCAGAAAGCGCTTGTCTTTGTTTCAAAAGACGAAGATATGACCAAAGCCGACGTGCAATATCTGGAATATCGCGCAATTGTAGTAGCCAAGCAGTCGAACTCGTTTGTATTGAACGAAAACAAACAGATTCCCAAAGCTCCAAATCTTCCCGAACATCAGAGATGCCATGGATGAGTTTTTGAGGATATCAGGTTCCTCGCATCATTCATTGGTTGTGACATCTTTGAAATATCCCAGCCAAAGGAAGAACACCTGTTTTATACAAAAGCCCGAGGCTGTAATGCAAAAGGATTTTATAATTCTGCAGGATTTACTGTGTTAAAGGGTAGTATCATCGCCAATAATTGCGTTCCTTCTTTTTACATGGAAAGCAAAGCGAGAAAAGATGGTCGAGGAGTATGCTACTTTGAATAACGGTGTTTGGATAATGGATTCTGACAAAACCTTCTCCAGCCCCAGTACAGCCGCCGATTTTTTGTATAGGGCGGCCAGCCAATGGATGGAATGAGTGGAAAGATAAAGATGGTAATACACTGGATTTTATATACAGGAAACAATTAGAATAACGGATAATATCAATGTAGAGTGCAGTGATATGATTGGGTTTAATTTAGTGATTTCGAGTTTACAAATAAGTTAAAAACGCTATGTCAATGAAATATTTATTGAATAGTAGTATACCATAATAATGAAAGAATACATTATAAATATACTTTTCCAGATGGCAAGGTATACATCGGGCAAACAAGGCGTAATCCCGCGATACGACATCGCGAGTATATTAGTCCAGTAACAGGTCCTACAAATGGTTGATTTTGGAAAGTATATTTAACTTTTCATACTTGCAAATATGAGATTGTTTGCCGGATTTTCAATGGAGTTGTAGCTGAGATTATCCAGTTAAGGAAATCACGTTTGCCAAAGTCCATGATAGAAGTTCGCATAATTATGAACCAGTTTTTGTAAGAGAGTATGTGGTATTGTTCATTGGACATTCATAACTTGATTCTGATAGTGGAATTTGGCCATAGATATAGAAAATTAGGGAAAACAATATCAATAGCATACCAACCAGGCAAATCATAAAACTGTCCAGCTCTCTGCCGAATAATTCCGAGTTTTTTCTATGAATGATGTCGTGTTCATGTAACGAGGTCTTTTCGCCTTGTTAGATGTGATTTGGGGTAATCCTGAAATGTTCACGCCATTTTAAGTTTCTTTTCAAGCTGAGGTAAGCACTTCTAAGTCTTGGATATGTGTAGGTTGATTTCCCGGATTTTCTGTCAATAGTTCGTCCCTTTATGAAGTTACTCCATGCTCGTGCCATTTTTCCAATGTACGTATAAAGCCCTCTTTATCGGTATGTGTAATCATTTTGGAGATTGCAAGTAGTTCTTGTGAGGCTTTCATATCTGGTTTCTTTGTGAGATAATGTCTTATAATCATTATCTGATGAAACTGGCACATTTGTACCTTATACTGTCGGAGGGATTGAAACAAGCCGCGTAGTCCATCACAGACAATACCGTGAATAATGAATCCATGGGAACGCAAGAACTCCACACCTTTGAGATAATCCGTAATGGTTTCTGTACGGACAAATTTGTGCCACAGTATTTTGTTACGAAAAGAATCCTTAATGACCATGAGGCCAAAATTGCGCCCCCAATAGGTTGTATCCATATTAATGACCATTTCTTTATGACGGGAAATCACATGGACATGACACATAGATTTGAACCTACGCCCAATAGTACTTTTGTTAACATTATATTTAGAAGCAAACTGATCTAAGGTCTGGTTTCCCTCAATGTATTCGGACTTTAAGACTTCGTCATCGAGACGGAAACCTCCTACGAACTGACGACCGAAAGATTTACATTTATATAGCTGTTTGTTCCTTTTTTGACTATTTTTTCTTGGTCGCGGAAGAACCACACCAAAAGCAGTTTTTTTATTCACAATACTTTAAATGCTGCAAAAGTACACGATATACTATTACATTCATATTGATTATCAATGGTTTACGCCTTAAAAGGTAGACTACTCAAAAATTTACTTGTTTTTTTGCGAAAAATCGAAGATTTAACATTTTTTTCATCACCCCTCTCCGAACGGAGGGGATAAAGGCAAAAACAGCCTTTTTTGGGGCCCCGACAGACCTCGTCTGCAAAGATAGGGCATGTCGGGGTTTATTTCGCCCAAAAAGGGATGTAAAATCGAGTATGGATTCACGGATATTTTTCGGATTCAGAGTGAGGTATTTTGTGCTTGATCGGAGTGCCCGTTGGGGACCGACCTTTACATCCGGATTGCTTATAAGATTTGCAGCCAAAAGAAAAATGGCCGGAACCATTTAGCCATGGCGCAGCCATCTCTTTTCTTCCCTTATTTTGACTTTACTTTAATGAACGTATATATGAATACGGGGATAAAGTAAAGGTGATGATTCTATGGAAAAGTGTAGATTTCAAGTCTCAATTTTGATAGAAAAGTGTATAAATGGAGTCTGATTCGTTGGGAAAAGTGTGAGATTACAGATATTATTCGCTTGAAAAAATGTATCGAACTTTGGTTTATTCGCTAGAAAAAGTGTAATTTTGTCATTGGAGAATAAAGTTGTGCCATGCTTAAAAGGAAAATAGAAACATATTTAGCCGACTGGAAACAGTCTAAGGACAGAAAGCCTCTTGTGATAAAAGGCATCCGCCAATGTGGAAAGACATACATTGTTCAGAAATTCGCAAGGGAGAATTATGAAAGTGTGGTCTATATGAATTTCATTCTTGAGCCTGACAACAAGTCTGCCTTTACCGGCAATATAGATGTGGATACCATCATTCTCAACCTCTCTGCTTTGATTCAGGGCAGTCGTTTCATAGAGGGGAAAACCTGCATCATCCTTGACGAGATTCAAGAGTGTAAGGAAGCAAGGACTGCCTTGAAGTCATTTCATATAGACGGGCGTTTCGATGTCATTGCCACTGGTTCTCTTTTGGGAGTGAAAGGCTATGGCCAAAGCTAAGAAAAAGAAAGAGGATGTAGGGCAAGATTCTGTTCCTGTCGGATATGAAACCGTGATCGATATGTACCCATTGGATTTTGAAGAGTTTCTATGGGCAAACGGAATCGGTCAGACAGTTATTGATTCTGTAAAATCATGCTTTGAGAGCGAAAAGGCTGTGCCCGACGGGATTCATAAGGCCATGATGGAGTTGCTGTATAGATATGTGATTGTCGGAGGCCTGCCGGAAGTGGTGAACTGCTTCCTTAAAACCAGGAATATCGAGCTGATTTATAAGTTGCAGCGAAATCTTATTGCCGGATACGAAGAAGATATGGTTAAATATGCAGAGGATGCGGATAAGCCTAACATTCGAGAATGTTTTGAATCTATTCCGAAACAATTAGCCAAGGAGAACAAGAAATTTCAGTATTCAGTTGTGAAAAAGGGAGGAAGGTCTGCTCAATACATCGGCAGCATTCAATGGTTGGAAGATGCAGGGATAATCCGTAGATGTTATAATACGCAGATTACAGAATTGCCGTTAGAGGGTAATTCCATCAAAGACTGTTTCAAAGTGTACACTACCGATATAGGTCTCCTTGTGGCAATGCTCGACTACGGCACTCAGGCGGATATTTTAAAGGGTAATCTTCTTGGATACAAGGGAGCTATCTTTGAGAATCTGATGGCGGATTTTCTATGTAAATCCGGTCAAAAAATTATACTATCTCCATAAGGATAGCGGACTTGAATTAGACTTTCTGGTAAGATTCAAAGGCGAATGTGTTATCCTTGAAATTAAAGCAAAAAACAGGTAAGTCAAAAAAAGCATGACTACAGTTCTTAAAAAAACAAGGATGTATATCATGTTAAAAATGCAATCAAGCTAGGACAATATAATGTTGGACGCGAGGGAGATATACTTACTATTCCGCTATACATGGGATTTCTTGTTAACGACAAACTTGCTGACGTTATCATTCCTGATGTTGATGTGAATTTATTGAATGTATAAATGAACAGTTGTTATTTGCAATGAAAATCCTATAAATTAAATGATATGAAATCAAAATACCCGAAGCTTGCTCCTGATAAGATAGAAAGTCTGTCAATGTGCGAGGTGTTTGTGTTCGGGTCAAACCTTCAGGGGCATCATACCGGAGGAGCTGCGCGTTATGCATATAAACATTTCGGTGCTGAATGGGGAGTAGGTATTGGCCCAACTGGGCAATGTTATGCCATACCGACCATGCATGGTGGTGTTGATGATATCCGCCCATATGTCGAAGACTTTGTAAAATATGCGAAATCTCATCCGCTAAACCGATTTCTTCTAACCAGGATAGGATGTGGAATAGCAGGATTCTCAGATAAACAGATGGCAATGCTTTTCTATGATGCCGGTGCCTCAAAATTGCCCAATGTTGCATTTCCAGAAGAGTGGATAGTCTGGTATGCGACCTTTGCTTTATTGACCAGTGTTCATACATGTTCGAGCCCAATGTTCCTGAAGTGTTGACAGATGATGTTCTGCTCGAGTTGTTCCGTGAATATCTCTACCAGATAGGTGCCGGCATACGGACTGGCTTGCCTTTTGTGCGTATTCGTTATGTTCTTGATGACAATAAGTTCGGTTATGCATATTTCGGGCAGTTCTTTTTTTACGGAGATCAGCTTTATGTGGGGATCGGGATGAAATCTGGAAGGATACCCACAATCAGGGTGTCGTGGTCGATACCTTCCATGATGAATGTGATGGCAGAGGTTACGCACATCCCGTCATCTTTGCTGGTGTTTGTACCAATCTGAAGGATATCCATGGTGACTTCATATATACTGGCGATGTTGTTCGTACTGACAAATTGCACGACAGTTTGTTGGGTGTTCAAGCCATTAATTATCCGGAAGAGTATGGTATCATACTTGACAACCACTCTCTGCCATTAAAGGAATGCCAACAGATAGAACGTATGGGAACAGTGTTTTATAACCTGGGAAAAAAGACACTTTCCAACCTGATATTATTCGTGAAGGTTGCAATGAACTGCTGAATCTATTGGGCCCTAGATTGCCGTTTGAGGAGGTGCATAGGCACATACGCTTTACTCCAAACTTCTATACAGATGAATGGCAATACATTGCTATGGAGAAACTTCGAGATGAAGATTTTGACTGGAGATAGAGCAAATCTAAAATATCTTAACTTCATAGAATATTATAAGAATTTCAAATAATATGGCTGATAATCCTAGAATACTAAATTTCTATCACTTATTGAACTACAGATTCAATATCCCAGAATACCAGAGAGGTTACAGATGGGAAAAGAAGCAAGTGGTAGATTTGATGAATGATTTAAAAGATTTTATTGATAGAAGAGCTGCTAATCAGTTGAAAGATAAGGAGTTTTACTGCCTTCAACCAGTAGTTGTATATAAAATAGGTGATAATCATTATGATGTAATAGATGGGCAGCAAAGACTCACTACATTATATCTTATCCTGCAAGCTTTGAAAACTACTATCGAGGATAATTGTGATAATCAGAATATATATCAGATAGGCTATTCAAAGTTTATTGACGACCCTAAGGAGAGTGATTACTTGAATAATAACTACTTTCTGAATGATGATGACAAGCAATACCTTACGGCAGATAATTTCTTTATTCGGCAAGCCTATGTCGAAATATGTAATTGGTTCCGCAATAATAAGCGTTGTCGCGTCCCATTTGCACAAATGTTAATGAACAATGACAGTAACTCCAATTTAGCAGATGAGGATAAAAAGATCTCAGGGTAATATGGTATGAAACTGACTATGGGAGAAAAGATTGCTATGACCCCGTAAAGTTGGAAAAAGGACTCTATTGAGATATTCAATCGACTGAATTATGGGCAGATAAAACTAACAGACACGGAACTTGTCAAGGCCCTCAGTTTTTCGCCGAAAATCGAAGATTTAACGTTTTTAACCTTAGTTTGTCTTCAAACGAAGGGGAAAAGAGAATAATGGCTCTAACTTTTGCTCTTAAATCTCCGTTTCGCAAAGATAAGGCATATCGGTGATTATTTCGCCGATTGTGGCTGTAAAATAGAGGGTAATTTTACGGATTTTCGGATGGGCTTTTGGTGGCTTGACAAGGGCTCGAATCATGTTTGTTTTGTGAGCAGGATTTCTGTGTCTTTTGCAGCCAAAAGAGAAAGTCAGCAGTTATGGTTCGGCTTGGTTCTGGCGCAGCCATCTCTTTTTCTCCCTCTGTTAGCTTTACTTTAATGCACGTATATATGAATACAGGGATAAAGTAAAGCTATGTTGTATTTTTACTTGAGTGATAAACTGTACTCACATCGTATTCGCTCTAACTCATTTTTTAAATCATTTATATGTAAAATTGTTAGATAAACATTTTCTAGATCTGTTATTTCATGTATTTGCGATAGTGAATATAATGGTCTTAAAAACTTTTTCACTTTCATTCGTTCTTTTCTTGCAGAATTAGTGGATTCTTTACACTTGGTTTCTCTCAGTAGTTGAGACGTTAAATCTTTGTCAGACCTATTGCCAAAATTGACAATAGCAATTATCTTAATATAATCTTTTGTGTCTTGAATACTTTTACTTGCCTTTATATGTCGAGATGATTCTAACCGTAATTTTCTAGCATCTTCAAGAATTGCATTGATTTGTGCAGCACCAAATTTTTTGTTGCGGATTAGAGAATTGCATTTGACTTCTACTAATATTTTTACAGGAGAGTCAATTCTTATGTCGAATCCATTTGTGTTTGGCTTTTGTTTATCAATATCATTAAATATCCGTTCTCTATCTTCATTTTTAAATGATAATATATCTGATAACTTTGTTGCAATAGAACGAGTCGATATTAATGTCATTATGTTATTAATATCGGACAGTATTGATTTTAGTTCTATTAATTTATCTAGTGTAAGATTGTTGCCAATATCCTCGGTGTCAATAGACTTGATAAACTTTGTGTACTTATCTAATAAATTAATTGTTCTATTGTATGTTTTTGATGTTTCCATAATTTTGTTTCTTTGGGGGACGAAAATATGTATAAAAGTTCATATATGAAATTTTGTCAGGCTTGTTAGTCGGGATTTCGTATTCTTTTGCAGTCAAAAGAGAAAGTTTTCAGATATGATTCTTTTTCAGAGAGCCTCCGTTGCCGTATTTTTCCGTACTTTTGTAACAACTTGTGCAAAATTTGCACACTTTAAATTATTGAAAATATGAAGATTGAAGAGGCTATACTCTACTGTTTGGCAAGCCAGAATAGGGGAATGCGAACTGAACAGATTGCAGAGATGATAAACCGTCAGCGATTGCTCCATACTACCTTTAGGAGTAGGTAAAAATTAGAAGGCGTGATGCATCAGCACCTCTAAAAGTCTCATATATCAAGTACGCTTAAATCTGGTTCTTTGCACGAATCTAGTAAATTCACGCCCTTTATCTTTAATTCAGGGTAATTCAGAATTGACATTGGTATTTTCTCTCTTTTGAGATAGGATGTTGGTATTACTGTAGCTGTCAGCATCATTGACTTTACTCGGGGTGTAACTGCTACACCAATGTGTTTCGCAACTTCATTAATATGCTCCGTTACCCAGCGATGACGACGCAAATGTTTAAGAACAAGAGCTCTCTTCTTGTCTCTCTCGGGATTATCACCACGACCAAGATATTCATCCATCTCGGTTTTCATTTCCTTAATATTCTTGGCTGGATTGGTATTCTTACATTCTATCAAGTAGAGTATATCACGTGATGTATCATAAGCCATCACATCAATATCGCCATAATCTTTATCTGCCGCAAAATAACCTCCAGATTTGATAGTGACATCATGTTCCCATACTCGCATTATTGGTATCTTTGCCAAAAAAGAGCGTACCTCGTCATTGAACGCAGCCCCTTTTATAGCCTCAAATTTTCCAAGCAAGGTTTCTATCTTCCTTCCCACATAACGTAAGCGACCAGAATAAAGCAAGTCAGATAGCTGAATGCCGGCTTGAATACAGGAGCGGAACCCAAACATGCACATAACTGTGCCATCATCATATTGATAACGAATCACTGGGCGACGCAGATAACTTAATTCCCTATTGTATGACCAAGGGAAGATATCCTTGCCCGCTAATCCTACTGGCGGAGTGAGGTAGTTTTCCCGTTTATCCAAAGAAAGGCGAATGATACATTTCTTTGCTAAATCTTCAGTTAGTTCTGTACAATGCTCCTGCATAGCTTTGATGAGTTGAGACTCTTCCATCTCAATAACAGACTTCTGCTGCTTCATAGCTATGATGTAACAAACATAAAGGAACTGCAAGATGTTAGAATATGATACTCCCCAATCCTCTAAGAATGCCACATCTATCTCCTCGAGTTCTGCATCCTTGTTTTTTTCTTTTGTATCTGGACGTACTGCCATCCTGGCCATCTTACTCTCGAAATCTTCGATTTGCCCATTTACACTCTCAATAGTGCGCGTTGCTGCAAACTCTCCTACATTGTCGGAAAAAACATCATCGTAGATACCATAACGTCCAGAGCCTAATTTCTCAATGGTATGATTAGCTACATCTAAATGTATGGCGTCACATATACCACCAATGGATATCACTTCGTTCATGATAGCTAACAGGCTTTCTACATCATCATTGCCTGGTTTAACACCACCGCCACGATACTGTGTCGCAGCTATATATTCTATCATAGCACGGGTAGATATTCCAGCATCAGCAAGTCGTCTTTCTGTATCGAAGAATTCTTTACGTTTTGACTCATTTTCTCCAAAACAAAGAATCTGTGCGGGTTGTAAGACTCTGTTATGCTCTCGCTGATAAACCAATGTCTCGTGATTCTGCATGAGCATACGCAGCAACCACAATGTATCAAATGATGATAGGCGTTTATCAAGTTCATTAAGGAGCACATCTACTCCTTTGTGGAGGAAGTCTTCTTTCTCAGTTTTTGTATTGAGTTTACCTGCTATATCATGACCTTTCTCCTTCATCCACTGTGGGAATTTGTCTTGTAGTAGTTGGCTGGTGGCGGCATGAATATAGATAGGAGTATAAAGCCACAAGGGTATTGACAGGGGGTTGAGTGACTGCTCCATCATCAGAATCATCTTTGCTTGACCAAAGGGGATGCGAGTATCAATAATTTGGCATGCAGTCTCTTCGTCTATTTCCAGGAGTTTTTTTATGATACAACGCATCATGTTGCGCTCACTCTCATTGCCAGCTCCCATAAAAGAATGGATATAATCATCATCAAATGTAACGGAAACTCCGCCTTCTGTCTTGGATACGTTAAGATTTCCTCCTTGCGTAGGCTTTATGTCGTCATCATAGTGTATCCCTTTATCGGCCAAGACCTTTTCACTGAAGACAAGTTCTATTTCTACGGAGTGCTCATAGCGTTGGCTGATCATATCGGCTATGGCTGGTTGTAAAGTATCCATCCAGTATGCAACAGCTGTTATTACAGTATCGGAAATAGAGGATGGATTTATTCCCTGTTTTTCTTCTTGATAACAACTTACCCACACAGGAATACTATAAGATTCACAACTCTTGGCATTGAAACCTGAATGGACAGGCTTAAAAATTGCCGCATAGTCGAGATCACGTATCACTGGTATATAAGCATACTGTCCATTTAATCTCTTCAGCGTTCCGTGGAAATACAGTTGATCTTTACTTTTGAATATGAGATCACATCCATCATTTGGCTCAATATAAAGCATGTCTGATGGTGTGTTGTCTGTCATATAGAAACTTTCACCATAATGCTTATATATAGCATATACATCGAGAGATTGATTCAGAGGAGTCTCGAGAGATGATACGTTCTCTTTGGACCGAGCATAACGAACAAGACTCAAGCTGTCCCATTTCTCAGTCTGTATCAGTTGTAAGAAATCATAAGCAGAGAATTGAAGAAAATAGTCAGTTCCATTTTGCTTTTTCATGGCAAATCTGTATGTCTCCCCCATTGTAGAATACAGAACAAGCGTCAGGATATGGTCATCTTTCGACCTTTTATCATTTCTGATGGTATCAATACGTTTTTGTAAATGTTGGCTGAGATCTCGATTGTTGAAACTCTCATTGCCATCTATGGCTACATTACGGGCTAAATCATGAGCATAGCACACGTATGCAAGCCAGTTGACATCAATGCGGAATACATCTTCGTAATAGCCTTCAACAGGAGCAAGTATTTCATCCATTGAATTTTGTACCCAGCGCAGCTGTTCTATACAGGAACGCCCGATGCGCATCCAGACACCATAATGGGTCTGTTTTACTAGTTCTTCAAGACAACGATGTTTTAGAGCTGTTTTTAAGATAAAGTTGTTAATGGCACAGCCTTGACTGGAAATTCCGGCAAAGTAGAAGTTATTGTCAAACTCAACGATTGGTCTGTATAACAACGGATTCTTTTCTGCATCTTGGGTTAGTATATCAGTAGCATTAACTTCTAACAAAAATGATTTCAAAACATTTGGATTCAGCCTATTCCGATGAATGAGTTCTGTCATTGTCGGCAAATTAATAACAAAAGATTGGCTAGTTTTTGGTTCGTTAAGCGTCTCGCGAGGGGTCTCATTTCCGCGTACTAAGCCACTTATCCCTGCTTGGGTTGACAAAAGCTTGCTCAGTTCAAGCATGAAGAGTACTCCATCATAAATTTCATTACGGAAAGCTTCCGTAAATATATTTCTTTTATTGAATATGGCTTCTGTCATTGAACGGAAAATTTCTGTCGCATGTGTCGAGATGCCAGGAAAGAATGTGTAATTGCCTCCATAAAACACTACAGGTTCGGCAAACATGTTAATCGGCATGTCTTCCATAAGATCAAATGAGAACTCTTGGTCAATTATACTCTTGAACTCACTGATGTCAGGAATCTGGCTACTCTTTCCGAGATTCGCAACTGCTATTTGCAAAAGGTGCTCAATTCGGATATTCTTCCCTCGATTTTGTGGATTAAGTTGCATTGCTATCAAATAGTCCAATATGGGAGGGACTGCATGATTACTTAAATACGCTATCGTTTTTGGTACATCAAGCCAAGAAGATGGCCACAAAGCATGATTTGCTACTGGCAATATTCCTATTGCCTGTTCCTTTTGCATACAACAATGCTTATATTTCTTGCCGCTGCCACAAGGGCAAGGCTCATTACGACCTATCTTCTTTGACATTATATTTGAACTACTAGTAACATCTATCTAAACTTTAATCACTTAGCTCAGCCAAGAACTATTAATCATTTACAGTGCGAGACGAAGAATGTATTATGGGTTAGAGATGAAATGAGTGATAATCAAATTCTTACCACATTTATACTCTAAGTGATTTCTTATACAAAGGTACTGATTTTAGTCGATAACATTTAATGATAAACGATGGAATTTCTAAAATGAACTGTTTTCGACTCAAAAATGAGACATAATGGTCAAAGGGATTTGGCAAATTATGTGATTATTTTGCAGTCTCCAAAAAAGTCGGCAGATATAGTTCGGTTCGGCTTTGGCGAAGTCATTTCTTTTTCTCCCTCTGTTAGCTTTACTTTAATGCACGTATATATAAATACGGGGATAAAGTAAAGTTGTTTTTCATTTGAATAGCCAACTAATCTTGAATATATGTTGTGTGGAGGAATCGTATGTGTTTACGCAACAAATAACATATTGTTTGTTGTGTGGATATATTGGCGCTTATAAACAATATAATAGCGTTTATATTTCTCCAAAGCAAAATTATCTTGTTTTACACACTTTCCCCAAGATGGTTGTCGGAAGCTGCTGCAACTTTTATAAACATAGAATTCGTTTGAAAAAGTATAACGAATCTGATTTATTCGCTTGAAAAAGTGTATAACCGTTATATTGTACTTGGTCAAGCGTTTCTTCTAATCTTGTGATTTTTTACCTGTAATACATCATTAAATAGATGAAAAGTTATAAATTTACATATTATATGATGTGTTGAATATGGCAAAGAATACAATGGGGACTAAGCTGCCCCGAAAATTGGAGCAGAAGATGTCGATTGTGGGAGAGCAGATTAAGTTGGCTCGCTTACGCAGGAATCTGAGTGTGGCTCAGGTGGCTGAACGTGCCACCTGTTCTCCGTTGACTGTATCCCGAATAGAAAAAGGCACACCGACAGTAGCAATCGGAATCTATTTGCGAGTGCTGTATGCTTTACAGCTTGACGATGATATTCTGTGGTTAGCCAAAGAAGATAAATTGGGAAAAGCTTTGCAAGATTTGAGTTTGAAAACAAGGAAAAGAGCTTCAAAAAAGGAATAGAGCACATGTTCTCCTATACATAAGTTGCAATTTGCTCTTTGGGAATAAAAAAATATGGCTCAAAAATTTGTGTTATGCAATAAAAGCATTATGTTTGCGCTGCATAATAAATAAGATATATGAAATTCGTTGATAGAATAGATGAAGCTGCACGATTGAAGGATGCTCTTGCAAGAGAGAAGTCCTCGTTAGTCGTGATGTACGGTCGCAGACGGTTGGGTAAGTCAACGCTTATCAAAAGGGTGTTGTCGGATACGGATGTTTACTTCCTTGCTGACCGTTCTGAAGGGCAACATCAGAGAGTATTGCTTGCAAAAGTAATAGCACAAGTGTTCCCGGATTTCGACAAACTGACATATCCGGATTGGGAATCTATGTTTCGTGCGGTCAATTATCGAACAGACAAGCGTTTTACTTTATGTTTGGATGAGTTTCCGTATCTTGTAGAGCAATCTTCTGAACTGCCGTCTGTGCTACAAAAACTGGTTGATGAAAAGCTGTTGAAGTATAATCTTGTGCTTTGCGGTTCGTCACAAAATATGATGTATGGATTGTTTCTTGATTCTACTGCACCTCTCTATGGTCGTGCTGATGAGATCATGAAACTTGCACCGATACGTTTGCCATATATTCAAGAGGCTTTGAGCCTTGATGCGATGAATGCCATTGAAGAATATGCTGTTTGGGGAGGTGTACCGCGTTATTGGGAACTAAGGGAAAACCAAAATTCACTTAATGATGCTTTGTGGCACAATATCCTTTCTGTAAATGGAACTCTTTACGAAGAACCGATAAAATTGTTTCAGGACGATGTAAAGGATATTGTTAAGACTTCGACGATAATGTCTTATATCGGTACTGGCGCAAATCGGCTTTCTGAGATTGCCGCAAGATGCAATGAGCCTGCAACCAACCTGTCGCGTCCATTGAAGAAACTTATTGATCTCGGATTTTTGGAGAAAGATGTTCCGTTTGGGATTGATGAAAAGAATGCGAAAAAGAGTCTTTACAAGATAGCCGATCCGTTTATGGCATTTTATTATCAGTTTGTCGTACCTAATCGTTCGTTCATCGAGCTTGGTCGTCGTTTGCCAATAGAACAGGCTTTGACTGCTCATTTATCGGAGTATGTGAGTTATGGCAAGGCAAAACGCTGGTGGGGTTCTGTGCTCAATGAGGATAAGAAGCCGGAACAAGTCGAGTTTGATGTTATGGCCGAATCGCTTGACAAAAAGTATTTGTTGGTCGGAGAATGCAAATGGACTACTCAAGAGAATGGCAAACAACTGACTGCCGAACTTCTCCGCAAAGCTAATCTGCTACCGTTTGCCAAGTGCTACACCGTCGTTCCAATGCTGTTCCTTAAGAATGCTCCGAAAGATGGTATAAGAAACGCCGTGTTGCCAGAAAATATTGTCGAGTTAATGAAATAAAGAAATAACAAATTCGTGATTTGCAGATGTTGGATTTTAGAAAACAATTCCAAGAGATTATAGAACAATCTTATATCCCTTTCAATATAGATAAAACTGCGACTTCTGACGTATGGAGTAATATTTATAAGTTAGTACTTCCTAATATACCGGAAAAACTTTTTAGGTATCGTAGAATAGACGATAAGGGCTATACAATTGAATCATTTAAATCTAAAACTATTTCATTATGCCATGCGGGAATGTTTCCAGATAAATATGATTCGTATTTATATATAGATCAAGATAAGATTCACAAAGATCTAAAAAATGCATTGAAAGATGCGTTGCGCATAACATTGTCGCATATAACACAGAAATCCCCTGAAATAAGGGCGGAAAAAGCAACGAAAATATGTTATTATAGAGAGTGCGGATATACGGATGAACAAATTATAGATAAAATATTGACAGATGATTATGTTGATTTTTGCAATAATATAGGGGCTGCGATAAAAAAACAAGAATCGCGTTTTAGAAATCCAAGAAATAGTGCAAAAATTGCCTGTTTTACAGAAAGTGTGCAGTCTAAGTATATGTGGGATAGATATGCAGATGGATATAAGGGGTTTGCATTAGAATATGATCTCAGACGATGCATTTTTAAATATAATTCATTGGGAATGAGTGTTAATCTCTTTCCTGTGATTTATACAGATTTAAGACCGGATGTTACATTAGATGAGGGAAATATTCATACTTACGAATATTTCAAGCAGATTGGAGATAAAAATTGGTTAAGCTTTTTGTCGTCTATAATATCTGTTAATCAATTATATTGGTATCGAGTTTATCTTTATAAAGACAGAAAAGAATACGAGCACGAACATGAATGGAGAATGATTTACTATAATTTAGAAGATGAGAATGATTATGTTGCAATACCGGATGTTGGATGCTTGAAAGCAATATATTATGGTCCAGATATATCACAAAAGGATAAGCAAGAATTACATCAGATTGCAGTTGAAAAAGGACTGAAAGAGTATGATGTCGATCTTGACACGGGTAGCCGTAGATATGATTTAAGAGTAACAGCAATTAAATAAGAATATTCTTAGCGCAAAAAAGAACCGATTAACAACCTGAAAGTTGTGTCATCTCAATTATTTATAGTACCTTTGCTTACCAAATAAGGCAAAGGTATTTTTGATGCATACAATGGCAGAAGATAAGATAGACAACGCACTGGAAGTAAAAGAGGAAACAGTGGAATGCAAAAGCGAAAATTGGGTTTGCCATTCGCAGGCTATAGCAGCAATCATGTCAAACCGAATGGGGGAACTTGGCATGACACAACGAGTGCTGGCTGAGAAAATGAACTGCACCCAGCAATATGTATCCAAGGTGTTGAAAGGTCGCGAGAATCTGTCATTGGAAACTTTGTGCAAAATAGAAAATGCATTAGGTATCAAAATACTACAAGCTGGAATAAATAAGTAATAACACTATAGCAGGGCAAGAATATGTCAACACAAAGCGAAGCGGCATTGGAAGCCGGATTGATAGCCACACTTCGACAAATGGACTACGAGTATGTCCAAATTGTCGAAGAGGATAATCTTTATGCTAATTTCAAACGTCAGTTGGAAATTCATAACAAGAAACAGCTGGCGGAAGTTGGTCGTAACTCATTTACGGATGAAGAGTTTGAGAAGATAGTGATATATCTTGAAGGTGGTACTCGCTTTGAAAAGGCTAAGAAACTTCGTGACCTATATCCTCTTGACACGATGAACGGGCAGCGTATTTGGGTGGAATTCCTTAATCGTACACAATGGTGTCAGAACGAGTTTCAGGTGTCGAATCAGATTACGGTGGAGGGACGAAAGAAGTGTCGCTATGATGTGACGATTCTTATCAATGGCCTCCCTCTGGTTCAGATTGAATTGAAGCGTCGGGGTGTAGAACTCAAGCAGGCATACAATCAGATACAACGCTATCATAAGACATCCTTTCATGGGCTGTTCGACTATATTCAGCTATTTGTTATCTCCAATGGCGTAAATACTCGTTATTTCGCCAATAATCCCAATGGTGGATATAAATTCACGTTCAACTGGACGGATGCGGCAAATCTGCCATTCAATGAACTGGATAAGTTTGCTGTATTTTTCTTGGAAAAGTGTACGCTCGGTAAGATTATCGGAAAATATATCGTATTGCATGAAGGGGATAAATGCTTGATGGTACTTCGCCCATACCAGTTTTATGCTGTAGAAAAGATATTGGATCGGGTACAGAACTCCAACGATAACGGTTATATCTGGCATACTACAGGCGCAGGAAAAACCTTGACTTCATTCAAAACAGCACAGCTTGTTTCGGAGTTGGATGATGTAGATAAGGTAATGTTCGTTGTTGACCGTCATGACCTTGACACACAAACGCAGTCGGAATATGAAGCCTTTGAACCGGGAGCTGTTGACGGTACGGACAATACGGATGAACTGGTAAAACGGCTGCATAGTAACTCCAAGATTATCATTACCACTATTCAGAAACTCAATGCTGCCGTAAGTAAGATATGGTACAGCAGCAAGATAGATTCGATATGCCACTCCCGTATCGTGATGATATTTGATGAGTGCCACCGCAGTCACTTCGGGGAGAGTCATAAGAAGATTATGCAATTCTTCGATAATGCCCAGATATTCGGTTTTACCGGAACTCCTATTTTTACAGAAAATGCAGTTGATGGGCATACGACCAAAGAGGTATTCGGCAACTGCCTGCATCGCTATCTGATTAAAGATGCCATTGCCGATGAAAATGTTCTCGGTTTCCTTGTAGAGTATTATCATGGCAGTGAGGAAGTGCAGAACGGCAGTACTAATCGCATGACGGAAATCGCTAAATTCATCCTTAATAATTTCAATAAGTCAACATTTGACGGAGAGTTCGATGCATTGTTTGCTGTACAGTCCGTACCGATGCTTATCCGTTATTACAAGATATTCAAGGAACTGAATCCCAAGATTCGTATAGGTGCAGTTTTTACTTATGCAGCCAATGGAAGTCAAGATGATGATCTGACAGGAATGGGTACAGGTTCTTATCTGAATGACAGTGCCGGTGAGGTTGATGAACTGCAAGCCATCATGGATGACTACAATGAAATGTTCGGGACATCGTTTACGACAGAGAACTTCCGTGCATATTACGATGACATCAACCTGCGTATGAAAAAGAAGCGAGTTGATATGAGGCCGCTTGATCTTTGTCTGGTCGTCGGAATGTTCCTTACCGGTTTTGACAGCAAGAAACTCAATACGCTTTATGTAGACAAGAATATGGAATACCACGGCTTGTTGCAGGCATTCAGCCGGACAAACCGTGTGCTGAATGAAAAGAAACGCTTCGGAAAGATTGTGTGTTTCCGTGATTTGAAAAGCAATGTTGATACCGCTATCAAATTGTTCAGCAACAGTAACAATCCGGAAGAAATAGTGCGACCTCCGTTTGAAGAAGTCAAACAGGAATACAAGGAGCTTGCTACCAATTTTTTGAAGAAATATCCGGACACAAATTGTATAGACCTTTTGCAGAGTGAAAAAGCTAAGAAAGAGTTTGTTTTGGCGTTCCGTGATATTATCCGTAAACATGCTGAAATACAGATATACGAGGATTATAATGAAGAGTCTGATGATCTCGGCATGACGGAACAGCAATTTATGGATTTCAGAAGTAAGTATCTTGATATCCATGATACTTTTGCACTCGTTGTTCCAGCACCGTCACCCAAACCGGATGATGATACAGATGTTCCGGATGACGGAGACCTCGGTGATGTGGATTTCTGCCTTGAACTCCTACATAGCGACATTATCAATGTGGCATATATCCTTGAACTCATTGCAGAACTTGACCCATATAGTGCCGATTACGCGGAACGCCGCCAGAATATCATTGACACGATGATTAAGGATGCTGAAATGCGCAGCAAGGCAAAACTTATTGATGGCTTCATTCAAAAGAATGTGGATGACGATAAGGAAAATTTCATGATGCAGCGAGGCAAGGCTGACGGTACAAGCGATTTGGAAGAACGGTTGAACCGCTATATTGCTGTTGAACGAGAAAATGCCGTCAACTCATTGGCTGAGGAAGAGAAAATATCGTCATCAGTATTGAATCATTTCCTTAAAGAATATGATTATCTGCAAAAAGAGCAGCCAGAAATCATACAAAAGGCATTGAAAGAGAAGCATCTCGGATTGATAAAGACGAGAAAGGCGTTGACGAGGATTTTAGACAGATTGCGTAATATCATACGCACTTTCAGTTGGGATTAAAAGAAATACTGATATGGTAAAGACAAATGAACCCGGATATGTGTATATCTTGACTAATCCAAGTTTTCGTGAGGATTGGGTCAAAATCGGTAAAAGTGCGCGGCCTGTAGATATACGTTCCAAGGAACTTGACAACACGGCTGTTCCGTTGCCTTTTGAGATTTATGCAACCATTCAGACGGTCAAATATAACGATGTTGAAAAGCATGTACACAAGACTATTGATCGGTTGACGGATTTGCGTATTCGTCAGAATCGGGAGTTTTTCAATGTGCCGCCGCAAATAGCTTTGGATATATTCAATGACATAGCCAAGATGATTGATGATGCGGTTGTTACGGTCTATGTAGATAATAAACCGGTTTGCCATAACGAAAAAGATTCATTGCCTGTCGTGCAGAAGCGAACCGTAAAGCGAGGGCGTTTCAAATTCAGCATGGTCGGTATTAAAATAGGGGAATGTGTTACCTTCATGCCTACGAATACAGAAGTCAAGGTGGCAAGCGATGATTCCGTTGAATATCAAGGTCGTATTTATAAATTGTCCCCTTTTGTCGGTACGTTTATGCCGGAAGAGAAACGGAATACATCGGGTGCATATCAAGGGGCAAAATATTTCTCATATAAAGGGAAAGTGCTGGATGACCTGAGAAGTATAATTGAAAGCAATATACCATTGCCGGAAAGTGATGTAATACAGAATAATATAGAGCAATAAGGATATGAGTGAAGAACTGCAACAGAAACTCCGTGACCAGCTTTGGGCGGTCGCAAACCGTTTGCGCGGCAATATGTCGGCAAGCGATTTTATGTATTTTACTTTGGGATTCATTTTCTATAAATACCTGTCGGAGAAGATAGAAACATACGCCAACAGTGCATTGGAGGATGATGAAGTTACATTCAAGGAATTATGGGAAATGACCGATTCGGATGCTGCGGAATTGCAGGAAGAGGTCAAGAACCAATGCTTGGAAAATATAGGCTATTTCATTGAACCGAAATTCTTGTTTTCGTCTGTAATCGAAACTATCAAGCGGAAAGAAAATATCCTTCCGATGCTGGAACGCTCATTGAAACGCATTGAGGATAGTACGCTCGGACGTGACAGCGAAGAGGATTTTGGTGGTCTGTTTTCGGATATTGACCTTGCTTCCCCTAAGCTCGGAAAGACAACCGATGACAAGAATACGCTTATAAGCAATGTTCTGCTTGCACTTGATGATATAAAATTCGGAGTGGAGGCCTCTCAGGAGATTGATATTTTGGGCGATGCTTATGAGTATATGATCAGTCAGTTTGCTGCCGGTGCAGGCAAGAAAGCCGGTGAGTTCTATACTCCGCAAGAGGTCAGCCGCATATTGGCGGAGATTGTTACTCTTGGGCATAACCGTTTGCGTAATGTTTACGACCCTACTTGCGGTAGTGGTTCACTATTGCTCCGTGCAGCAAGTATCGGTAAGGCGGCATATATCTATGGACAGGAGAAAAATCCGACTACTTACAACCTTGCCCGAATGAATATGTTGCTGCACGGTATCCGATTCAGCAGCTTCAAAATAGAGAATGGCGATACGCTTGAATGGGACGCATTCGATGATATGCAGTTCGATGCAGTGGTTGCAAATCCTCCGTTCTCTGCCGAATGGAGTGCTGCCGACAAATTCAACAACGACGACCGTTTCAGTAAAGCAGGACGACTTGCACCTAAGAAAACAGCCGACTATGCTTTTATTCTGCATATGGTTCATCACCTCAATGAAGGTGGTACGATGGCTTGCGTTGCTCCGCACGGAGTTCTGTTCCGAGGGAATGCAGAGGGCGTTATACGCCGTTTCCTGATAGAGAAGAAAAACTATATTGATGCCATTATCGGGCTGCCTGCCAATATTTTCTATGGTACAAGCATTCCGACCTGTATTCTCGTATTGAAGAAATGCCGTAAGGAAGACGATAATATCTTGTTCATTGATGCCAGCAAAGAGTTTGAAAAGGTCAAGACCCAAAACAAACTCCGCCCTCAGCATATACAGAAGATTGTAGAAACCTACCGTGACCGCAAGGAAATTGAAAAGTACAGTCACCTCGCTACGTTACAGGAGGTTGCCGAAAATGACTATAATCTGAATATTCCTCGTTATGTCGATACTTTTGAGGAAGAAGAGCCTATTGACATCAAAGCAGTCATGGCTGAAATAAAGGAATTGGAAGCCAAGCGAGCCGAACTGGATAAGGAGATAGAAGGCTATTTGAAAGAATTGGGACTGGTTGAATAATTACACTATGGCAGAGATAGACAACATCCCCGAAATGCGTCCATCATTCGACAATATACGCCGTCAGGATGAGGGCGGAAACGAATACTGGAGTTCTCGCGACCTGTGCGCTGCTATGGGCTATTCGGCTTATTGGAAATTCCAAAGAGTCATAGACAAGGCTATCAAGGTGGCAGGTGAAAAAGGAATGAATGTAGACGACCATTTCAACCAAGCGGTTGATATGGTAAGGATTGGAAGCGGTTCATTCCGTAAGGTCAATATCTTCCGTCTGTCTCGTATGGCATGTATGATTGTTGCCGAAAATGCCAATGTCAAAAAAGTGTTGGTACAACAAGCTCGCGATTATTTTACTCGAACAATTTCGATAAACGAATTGATGCAAAATTCGTTGAGTTCTAACATTTTGCTGTATAAAACGGCGCAAGGCGAGGCACGAATAGAAGTGATATTCAACAGTGAAACATTTTGGATGTCACAAAAGCGTATGGCCGATTTGTTCGGGGTGGATGTACGGACTGTCAACTATCATCTTGGTCAGATTTACGAAACAGGCGAGCTTACAAAAGAGGCAACTATCCGAAAAATTGGGATAGTTCAATCAGAGGGAAAAAGGGATGTGGAACGTACACCTCTGTTCTATAATTTGGATGCTATTATTGCGGTAGGTTATCGTGTCAATAGCTATCAAGCCACCCAGTTCCGTATCTGGGCTACATCTGTATTGAAGGAGTTTATTATTAAAGGATATGCGCTTGATGATGAACGTTTGAAGCAGGGAAAACATTTTGGCAAAGATTATTTTGACGATTTACTGGAGCGTATTCGTGAGATACGTACCTCAGAGCGCAGATACTACCAAAAGATAACAGACATCTATGCCGAATGCAGTGCGGATTACGACCCGAAGTCGGATTGTACCAAATTGTTCTTCAAGATGGTGCAAAACATGATGCACTTGGCTGTAACTCATCGTACTGCTGCCGAAATAGTATATGAACGTGCCGACTCGGAAATGCCGCACATGGGACTGACTACTTGGAAAAAAGCTCCCAATGGCAGAGTACAGAAATCTGATACGATTGTAGCAAAGAACTACTTGTCTGACAAAGAGGTTTCAGAACTCAACGGCGTAACTAACGCATTTCTTGAATTTGCAGAACAGCGTGCTCAACGCCATATCATTACAACGATGGCAGACTGGAAGCAGCGTCTTGAACAGTTTCTTGCTACAATGGACTATCAAGCACAAGATTCGGCCGGTAAAGTTTCTCAAGAAGAGGCACGAGAGAAGGCGTATGGTGAGTATGAAAAATATAAAGTGATTCAAGACCGTTCGTTTATCTCCGATTTCGACCGGTTTAATGATGGTGACAAATTGTTGCCGTTTGATATCAATCCCGATAAAGAATAATGATTATGGCAGATAATAACGAAAATAAAGTCCTCAATGTTCCCCATTTGAGATTTCCGGAGTTTAGTGGAGAGTGGGAAGAGCATACGCTTTCTGAATATTTGGAGTTCAAGAATGGTCTTAATCCAGACGCTAAACGTATTGGAAGTGGACTACCATTCATTTCGGTGATGGATATTCTTTCAGAAGGAGTTATCAATTATGACAATATTCGTGGCAAGGTCAATGCTACTGAAAAAGAAATAGAATGTTTCGGAGTGAAAGACGGAGATTTGCTATTCCAACGTAGCTCAGAAACATTGGAGGATGTTGGACGAGCTAATGTGTACATGGATAATCGTACCGCCATTTATGGAGGCTTTGTTATTCGTGGTCGTAAAATCGGCAATTATGATCCTTTGTTCTTTAAGTATTTGCTTGCTACGCCATTAGCGCGCAAAAGAACTTGCAGAATGGGAGCAGGAGCACAACATTTCAATATTGGGCAGGAAGGATTATCCAAAATATCATTATATTTTCCATCAATTGAGGAACAGAGAAAAATAGCTGAATTTCTATCTCTCATTGACGAACGAATAGCAACCCAAAACAAAATCATTGAGAAACTTCAATCCTTAATCAAAGGACTTGCAGCACAACTTACACAGTCAGGAACTCCCAATATACGCTTGTGTGATTGCCTTGAATGCCATTCATCCACATTGCAAGAAAATTGCGTATCTGTGACTGGCTCATATCCTGTATATGGTGCAACTGGACTTATTGGCTATACCAACAACTATGCTTATAATGGCGAATCAATTTTAATAGTCAAAGATGGTTCCGGTGTTGGTTCTTTGTCGTATGTTAATGACCATTTTTCTGTAATTGGAACACTCAACTATCTAACAGCCAAAGAAAACTACTCAATTCTTTACCTGTATTATGCACTTATGGCGTTCAATTTCACTCCATATATAACAGGAATGGCTATCCCTCACATCTACTTCAAAGATTATGGGAAGGCAAAATTATTCTATCCATCCATTGAAAAGCGAATAAGGATTGCATCATTGCTACATAACATCGAGCAAAAGTTAGTTGTGGAACAAAACCTTGTTATATCACTAAGCGCACAAAAATCTTACCTGCTGCGTATGTTGTTTATATAAATATCATGTGCAATAGATATTGTTTCTGTAAATTCAAGAACCTTAAAAGTTCCTGTTCTATAGACAGTTTTTCCTCTATTGAGGATGTTAAGTTTGTTATATTCTTTTGTTGTGCCATAGATGGTAAAGGACATTTGATATGATTGATGTCCTTAAGATATGCAGTTTTCATTGTTCCCTCTGTAATAATTCTGCTTATTTCTTTTGAGAAGTAAGAAGAAGACATCAGCAAATACAAATACTCTACATTGATATTTGTGTTCGGAACAATGCCCAATATACCTTGCTTGGTACAAACTGGATATTCATTTATAGATATTGCACCTATGGTAGCACCATTGGAGTATATAACAGACTTTGATGGAATAAGCCATGCTGATGATTTTTGCATACCCAGTTCTGTTATAAAGTCTTTATTATTTGTCAGATATTTACAAGACAAGTCTTCAATCTTAATAAATGGAATTGTGCCTTCTGTATAATATTCAACTACCGATGTCGTCGGAGTGCCACCTTCACCAGCTTTAATATAGAAAGAAGAAAACGGATAAAGTTTTCCTTTCAAAAGAACTGTCATCAATTCGTCAACAAGTCCTTTGATTAAGGATTGAATAACGGAAATGTCTGCGATTAGTAAATATTTGTTCGCACGAAAAGATTTGTTAGAAACTACTATATGCTTGTCGAATATTGCGACATTGAAAAATGGTTACGCATTCCAGAGTGGCAAGTATAATGCACTGGGCAAATGGAAAATCCTCACAATAACAAATGTGCCTGGCGAGCGATATATAAACGATGAAGATTGCAATTGCATAATCAACTTGCCGAACGATATACAAGACCACCAAGTATTAAAAGAAGGAGATATTTTAATATCTCTTACGGGTAATGTTGGGCGTGTTTCTCTTTGTAAGAATGGGAACTATTTACTCAACCAACGAGTTGGTTTGTTACAACTTGCGAAAAATGTAAATCAAGAGTTCCTATATCAAATTCTATCTTCTCAAAGATTTGAGAATAGTATGATAGCTTGTGGTCAAGGTGCTGCCCAAATGAATATTGGTAAAGGGATGTAGAAAACTATGTGTTACCGTATTCCTCAAATGGCAATAACATTCTTTTTGCTGCAAAAATACTACATTCATACGATGAGTGCATCATTAATGAGCTGCGAAGACTAACCTTGTTAACCATGCAGAAGCAATATCTCCTTACCCAGATGTTCATATAAACATCTGGGACAAAAGATAGTTCTTTTGCCTATTGAATAGTTTAAGAACTGATAACTCATTGTCGATTTTCGCATCAATGCCTTGCAGTGTTGACGCAATTTTCATATTGCGACTATGTCCATAAGTTGGAATCATTATTCCGCGAACAATATCAGCGTTAATATTACTTTGTGTACCAGTTTCAAGATATTTGTGGATGTGGCGATACTTAAAATATGACAAGTAGTAGTACAGATAATCCAATAAATCTTTGTCTCTGAGCTGCATCGCAAACATTGCCTGGCTTGTAGTAATAGGTACTTCATTTATAGTTACCAAGCCAACCGATGCGTACATTGATATTATTAAACTATACTCTGGAACCACCCATGCCGAAGAGTTCTCTAATCCACTTCGGCTCAAATGATTTTCCGTGTATCGGACATACTTACCTTGCTTTGTTATATCGTTAATACTCAAGAATGGTATTT